>Ga0316208_1000182_pt1 | contig 88527 bp, 59 predicted proteins | sample 3monopyrite_MG_FD_204944 | JGI IMG/M metagenome (GOLD analysis project Ga0316208, IMG submission 204944) | Microbial mat bacterial communities from mineral coupon in-situ incubated in ocean water Damariscotta River, Maine, United States -... | ecosystem: Environmental > Aquatic > Marine >... | reverse complement strand
CGCCACAATTGGTACTTCAACAGCCGAAGCTCTCACAAAGTATCACCTGCGAGCCGACCTGGTTCCCAACGAGTTCCGCGCCGAAGCGCTCGCCAAAGCGTTGGCACCTCACGTGAGTGGGCAAAACGTTCTCTGGGCGCGAGCCAGTCGAGGCCGTGAAGTTCTCCCTCAGGAACTAACCAGCGCCGGAGCAATCGTCGAAGAACTGGTCGTCTACCAGAACCTTGATGCGGAATCGTTTTCGGACGAAGCCCTGGCCGCACTTGGCAACTCGCAGCTCGACTGGATCGGATTAAGCAGCCCGTCCATCGCTCGCCGCATCGCTGACCTGCTGCCCGAGTCAGCAAGAGAGCAACTTGGAAAATCGCTCCGCATCGCGAGCATCAGCCCCGTCACGACAGCTGCCGCCGAAGAAGCCGGGCTACCCATTCACGCGGAAGCCACGGTTTACACTTGGGACGGAATTTTCGAAGCCATCAGGTCAGCATCAGAGTGACGGACGCTGCGTCGTTCTCGAGTAAGCCCGGAGAAATTTCCTGATCTGCCGATAAGGTTTTCAGCCACAGAGAACACAGAGGCCACGGAGTTGTTCTCAAGAAGATTTCTCTGAGGCCTCTGTGCTCTCGGTGGCTAATTTCAAAAAGAAACACCCCGGCAGATCTTTGAAGATCCACCGGGGTGTTTTGGAATCAACCAGCATTCTAGTTAGCAGAGCAAGGTTCGGCAATCGCCGCCATACTTACGCTTTGACTTCTGCCTTTTTTGCAGCTTTCTCAGCAGGAGCCGGAGCTTTGTCCTTCTTCGGTGCAGCCGGTGCTGGAGCTTTGTCTTCGTACGGCGGTGGAGCTGGAGCGTCTTCGACCTTCTTGCCGCCAGCCGATGGGCTCAGCTCAGCGGCTGGTGCAGCCGGAGCGTGACCGTGTCCGCCGCTGCAAGTAGCCGGAGCTGGCGTGCAGCACGTGTTGCCGCCGAATGACGGTAGCTTGAGTTTTGGAAGGCTCAGCTTCGGCAGCTTCAATCCCGAGAAAAGGCCACCACTGTTGCAGCATTCTGGTGCCGAGTTGCAGCACGAGCTTCCTGAGTTTCCGAAGAACAGAAAACCGGCCTGAGCCTGGGTCGCTGACAGCACGAACGCCGCCATTGCCGCACAGACGATTGCAGTTTTTCGCATTTGATCTCTCCCTGAATTGTCAGAGCCAGCGAATCTGAACAAACAGACTCGCAGCCACAAAGTGTTTCGCAGCAACACGTAACGCAAACGATGCATCGCGTGGATTCAGACTTGCCGAGCCGCCGCCGGTCAGTGGCGAAGCATGGCCAGTGAAGATTCCGATTCTGACGGTCAAGCTGACTGCATAAACTAAGATGACTAAGGTATCTGCGAGGTCTGTGAAGTCAACTGTGCGGAAAGATTCGATGCAGGCACAGCCTGACTTGCACAGCCTGACTTGCGTGTACTACGCCGATGCAAATCGCCAGCGGGTTGAGCTTCTGCTTCGCGGGCACGAACATGCCGACCCTCAACTCAGCAAATTTTCAAACCAACACACTGCCGGATTCTGACATGCCGACTCGAATTACCAGCCTGACCGTTCGTGACATTCGCTTTCCGACATCGCGAAACCTGGACGGCTCCGACGCGATGAATCCGGACCCGGACTACTCGTGTGCCTACGTGACGCTGCACACCGATCACCCGGACGGACTCGAAGGCAACGGAATCACCTTCACGATCGGGCGAGGTAACGAACTATGCGTCGCTGGCGTCGAGGCATTGCGGCCGCTCGTCGTCGGCCACACGCTGGAGTCATTCACCGAAAACATGGGAGCCTTCTGGCGGCACATGACCGGCGACAGTCAGCTCCGCTGGGTCGGCCCGGACAAAGGAGTCATCCATCTGGCAACGGCCGCGGTCGTCAACGCCGTCTGGGATCTGTACGCCAAGGTGGAAAAGAAGCCGCTCTGGAAACTGCTCACAGACATGACGCCCGAGCAGCTCGTCTCGTGCATCGATTTTCGATACATCACCGACGCCCTGACTCCCCAAGAAGCCGTCGCCCTGCTGCAACGTCATGACGCCACCAAGGCCGAGCGCATCGCTGACATGGAACAGGACGGCTACCCCAGCTACACGACTTCGGCCGGCTGGCTGGGCTACTCGGACGACAAGCTACGATCACTCTGCCGCAGCCTGATGGAACGTGGCTGGACGCATTTCAAAATCAAAGTCGGCCGCGATCTGGAAGACGACATCCGCCGCAGCCGCATCATCCGCGAAGAGATCGGCTGGGACCGCCGCCTGATGATGGATGCCAACCAGGTGTGGGACGTCGACCAGGCCATTGAGCACATGCAGAAGCTGGCCGAGTTCAAGCCGTGGTTCATTGAAGAACCCACCAGCCCGGACGACGTGCTCGGTCACGCAACCATCGCCAAGGCCATTTCTCCAATTGCCGTCGCGACGGGCGAGATGTGCCAGAACCGGGTCATGTTCAAACAGCTCATGCAGGCAGGAGGCCTTCAGGTTTGCCAGATCGACAGTTGCCGACTCGGCGGCGTGAACGAAATTCTGGCGGTTCTGCTGATGGCGGCAAAGTTCGATATTCCAGTTTGTCCACACGCTGGGGGGGTCGGTCTTTGTGAGTACGTCCAGCATTTGGCCATCTTCGACTACGTCTCAATCAGCGCGTCGCTCGAAGACCGCCTGACCGAATACTCAGACCACTTGCACGAGTATTTCGTCGATCCGGTCCGCATGGAAAACGGCCGATACATGCCGCCGACAGCCGCCGGGTACAGCATCACGATGACGCCGGAATCTCTGGGCGAATTCGAATTCCCCATCGGCGTCGCGTGGCAGGATTGAAACCGAAACCGGCTGTCTTTGCCTCAGATTCACAATTCACTGGGTGGCACAGCCAGAATGGCTGTGTCGTGGAGCGACAAGATGTTTCACCGTTCGCTGGCAACTCAAAGAAACTCGTTCAACGTCAATTGTGAACGAAAGATGAATCGTCTTTTACTTGGGTGCACGAGCCTTCTGCTCCTTCTACTTGGCAGTTGGACCAGCTCGGCAGTCGCCGAAGAGCCACTCAGAACCGCTGCCAGTCGCCGAATCGACGTGCACCACATTGCCCTGAATGTTGACCTCGATCTCCCCAGGAAAACTCTGACTGGCCGGGCAACGATCGACTTCTCACCGCTGCCTGCTTTCTTCGCTGCAACACGTGAACCCGTCATCGAGCTGGACGCTCACGCCCTCGACGTTTCTGCCGTTCGCATCGCCAGCGCAACGGCGAACGCTTCAGACGTCGACTTTGAAGTGACCGACGACCAGCTCCTGATTAGCACGTCAGAAGGCATGATCAAGCCTGGGCAGAAATACACGATCGAAATCGACTACTCCGTCACCAACCCGACAAACGGACTGCACTTCTTTGGCCCCACGAAACAGGCTCCTGATGTTCCTTTGATGGTCTGGAGTCAGGGCGAACCTCAGGCGAACCACTACTGGTTTCCGTGCATCGACAACTCGAACGAACGCCAGTCGACCGAGTTGACCGTTCACGTTCCGACCGGCATTGAAGTTCTTTCCAACGGCAAGCTCGTCTCACAAAAAAATACGGCAGGTGGCCAATCGACGTTTCACTGGAAACAGGAAAAGGAACACGTCGCGTACCTCGTCACGCTTGTCGCCGGAACGTTCAACGTGGTGACCGAAGAATGGCGAGGCAAGCCCGTCACTTACTATGTGCCTGAAAACCGCAAGGCGGATATCGAGCGAACATTCGGTCGCACCAAACCGATGCTCGACTTCTTCAGCAAACGCTTCGGCATCGAGTATCCCTGGGACAAGTACGCTCAGGTCGTCGTCGAGCAGTTCACATTCGGCGGCATGGAGAACACGAGTGCGACGACACTTTACCATCGAGCATTGCACGACAAACGCGCCACCGTCGACAGCACTCCAGACTGGCTGATCGCCCACGAACTGGCTCATCAGTGGTGGGGCGATCTGGTCACGTGCAAAGACTGGTCGCACCTGTGGCTCAACGAAGGCTTTGCGACTTACAGCGAGTCCTTGTGGGCAGAGCACGCTCTCGGCCGGGACGAACGAGACTGGCACATGTTGGAAGACAGCCGCGCCGCAAGGTCGGGGTCGACGCAGACTCGCCCGATCGTCGACCGACATTATCCCAACCCCGGATCGATGTTCGACAACCGCGTTTACCCGAAAGGAGCGTGGGTTCTGCACATGCTGCGTTCTCGACTGGGCGACGAAGATTTCTTCCGAGGCCTGCAGCGTTACGGCATGGTCATGTCCTATCAAACGGCCGAAACATCCGACCTGCGAAAGACCTTCGAGCGTCTGTATGGACTTTCGCTCGAACGCTTCTTCCACGACTGGACCGAACGCCCCGGCAACCCAAAGCTGCTCGTCGAAACCGAATGGCAGCCGCAGTCGAAGCGGTTGAAGGTCCACGTGAAGCAGACTCAGAAGGAAGACGTCTTCGAACTCCCGGTTCGCATCGATGTCCAGTTGAAGGGCTATGAAAAATCGCAACTTGCGATGAACCGACTGATGAACGAACGGGAATTCACTGAGTACGTCGCCCTGACCGGGACGCCCGAAACTGTCGAGGTCGATCCTGAGTTCGCGTTGCTCGCTCAGATCGAGCAGAAGCAGTCGCTGAAACTATGGGAAAGCCAGCTTAAGAAGCAGACAGTTGGCACCATCCCGTCGCGAGTCCGAGCGGTCGCGCACTTCGCGACTGTCCGAACAGACAAAAGCCGCCAACTACTCGCCGAAACGTTGGCCAACGACAACTTCTACGGCATCCGCACCGAAGCCGCGAAGGCGTTGGGAAAGGTCAAGGGAGACATCGCTCGCGACGCGCTGCTCGCTGGCCTTTCACAGGAACATGCGAAGGTCCGTCGAGCGTGTGCATCGGCACTCGGAAACTTTGAGCAAGATTCCAAAGTCCAGGACGCATTGCGAAAGAAACACTCTGAAGGCGACATCAGCTACTTCGTGGAGTCGTCCGTTCTGTCGTCACTTTCGAAAATTCTCGATGAACCGCCTGTTGAACTCCTGATCGCGGGTCTCGACAAGCAGTCACACCGGGAAACGATCCGTCTGACAGCTTTGCAGCAACTCGCAAAATCATCCGATCCAAAAGTCCAGGCCGTTCTGCTCGAGTGGACAAAACCAGGCAAGCCGCCTCTTTGCCGCCCCGAGGCGTGTCGGCAGCTCGTCGAATACGCCAACCACAACCTGCTTCCAAAGCAGGCAACCGACCGAATCGTCAAACACCTGCTCGAACTGCTCGACACATCCGGCCCCCGAATGCGAGGTTCGATCGCCTCGGCACTGGGCAGCCTCGGCAACCGAGCCAGTTCGGCAAAAGCCCGGCTTCAGGAGCTGACCAAAGCCGAACCCAACGACTGGACACGAAGCAGCATCAAAGTCGCCATCGACCGCATCTCCACTCCGAAATCCGACACTGCTGCTTTGACAAAACTCCAGAAAGAACTCGACGAATCCCGCAGCCACGCCCGCAGCCTCGAAGAACGCCTGAACCGGCTGGAAGCTCCTTAACGCAAAACGAGCGTAGGGCGCTTCCCGACGACCCTACAGATCAATTGATTGTCCGGGCTCAAGCACGACAGGTTCTGTCGATGTCTCGCTGCGGACGCTTTCGGCCCAGGCGGCGACGTCCTGATCGATCAGCGGCCATGTTCCGAAATGGTCGGGGATGACTCGCTTTGGTTCGATCAGCTTGACAGCTCGGAGTGCGTCTTCCGGGCCCATTGTGAAGTTGTCGCCGATCGGCAGGATCGCGATGTCGATGCCTTCTTCGCCAATCAGCTTCATGTCGTAAAACAGGCCGGTGTCGCAGGCGTGGTAGATCGTTCCGTCGTCTGTTCTCAGAATGATGCCACAAGGATTCCCACCGTTCGAACCGTCCGGCAGTGACGAACCATGGTGCGCAATCGTGAGTTTGACTGTTCCGAATTCGTGCTTGTGAGAACCGCCGATGTGCTGAGGATGTACATTCTCGACACCCTGCTTCGTCAGCCACTCGGTGATTTCGTAATTTGCGACGACCAGGCAGCCCGTGCGTTTCGCGATTTCGACAGCATCGCCAACGTGGTCGCCGTGACCGTGCGAGATGATCAGCACGTCCGGCGATACTTCATCGGCCGCCGTCGAGGCAGCGGGGTTGCCTGTGAAGAAGGGGTCGATGATAACCGTCTTTCCGCCGGTCTCGATGGAAAACGTTCCGTGTCCCAGCCAGGTGATTTTTGTGCTCATTGTGAAACTCGCGATTGCTGAATGATGTTTGCCGCTGCGTGCGCTGCGGCGTTGCCAGATTCATTCGATTCGACAGTGAACTATGGACGTTGATTGCGGATCCCAAAACTGATTGGCTCGCCTTGCCACTGTGCCGCAGCGTAGCGAGACTGCTCGTTCAGTAGAAATACAACGCCCTCAGGAGACGACCTGTGACACCACGATTTCGACGTTCGGCCGCTTTTCTTACGCTTCTGGCGTCGTGCGTCGCTTCTGTCGACGCTGGAGACTGGCCTCAGTTTCGAGGCCCCAACGGCGACGGAATCAGCACCGAAGGCCCGATTCCTGCGAAGTGGGATGCGGTAAAGAATCTCAAATGGAAGGCTGACCTGCCCGGCAAGGGATCATCGTCACCGATTGTTCTGGGTGAACGAGTCTTCGTGACGTGCTACTCAGGCTACGGCGAAGCGGCAGGTGGTGACGATGCGAAGCTGACTCGACATCTGGTTTGCATCGACAAACCGTCCGGCGAGATTCTGTGGACACAAGGGGTTAAGAACAACGCCAGCGAAGATCGCTATCAGGGATTCATCACTGAGCACGGCTATGCCAGCGCGACGCCAGTGGCCGACAGCAAAAACGTCTACGCTTTCTTCGGCAAGTCAGGTGTTTCCGCCTACGACCTGCACGGCAACAACCTCTGGAACGTCAACGTCGGCACAAGTTCGAGCAATCGGCGTTGGGGTTCCGCCGCCAGCCTGATCCTTCACGGTGACTCGGTCATCGTGAACGCGTCAGAAGAAGCTCGCTCGGTCATCGCGCTCGACAAGCAGACCGGAAAAGAAATCTGGAAGACAGAAGCCGACTTGCTCGAACTCGCCTACGGCACACCGAAGCTCATTAAAAGCGGCGATCGGGAACTGCTCGTCCTCGCTGTCCCGCAGGAAGTCTGGGCTCTGAATCCGACGAATGGAAAACTCGCCTGGTATTGCGAGACTCAGTTGCCAGGCAACGTCTCGCCGAGCGTCAACTTTGCCGACGGAATGATCTACGTGACCGGCGGCTATCCGGCGACAGGAAGCCTGGCCATAAAAGCCGACGGCAAAGGCGACATCACATCCAATATCGCCTGGAAAAAGCGTGACGCCTCGTATGTGGCGACGCCTGTCCTGCACGAAGGACACCTCTACTGGATCAATGACAAAGGGATCGCGTTTTGCATGAACGCCGAAACTGGAGAAACCGTTTACAAAGAACGGCTGGTCGGAGGAGGAGGTCGACCGGTTTATGCCTCGCCAGTTCTGTGCGACGGCAAGCTGTTTGTCCCCAGCCGCTGGGAAGGCGTTTACGTCATCGACGCAAAGCCCGAATTCAAACTACTCGCGCAGAATAAATTTGAAGGCGACGCCAGCGACTTCAACGGAAGTCCCGCCATCAGCGGCAAGCAGATGTTTCTGCGATCAGACAAGGCGCTGTACTGCGTCGAGTAAGCAACCCGTCATTCACACGACCCGCGTGCCCATATTCAAGAGCCACGGATTGCACGGATAAAACACGGATTGCTTCATGATTCATCCTGAGTATCCGTGTAAATCTGTGCCCATCCGTGGCTTCGTAAAATGTGTTTCCACTTTGGGGTCTGGTTGACCCTTCGCGGGTATGACGGGTGAAATCAGGCGGTCCGGTTACTCGGCAACGAGCGTGTTGTCGACCAGCTCGCAAATCAGATGAAGCACGACCAGGTGCATTTCCTGAATTCTTGGAGTGCTCGGATCCGGTATCGTGATCACCAGGTCGCAAGCATCAAGTTCGGGACTCGATTCCGCACCAACCAGAGCGATGGTCACCAGGCCGCACTTTCGGGCTGCGGCGAGAGCCTTCAGCACGTTCGGCGACCGTCCGCTTGTTGAGATTGCCAGCAGAACATCGCCGGGTTTTCCGATCCCCTTTACCTGCCGCGCGAATACTTCCTCGTAGCCGTAGTCATTCCCGACGGCCGTCAGCACCGACGTATCGACTGTCAGAGCAATCCCGGCTAACGGTTCCCGCTCCGTGAGAAACCGCCCTACCAGCTCCGCGACGAAGTGCTGAGCTTCGGCGGCGCTGCCGCCGTTTCCGCAGGCGAGGATTTTGTTTCCGGACCTGAGCGATTCGTAAACCAGCTCGGCCGCACGAACAAGCTCGGTTGCCGAATTCTGCCGCAGTCGATCAGTCAGCGCTGCGACTTCTTTCATAGACTCATCGACGCGATCCATCGCCCAACCAGAACCCTCAAACGGTACCACCATGGAGATCGTCCTCTGAGAAAACCGAGTGCAGCTAACGGCTCGTTGACAACGTGTGCCACTGGCTCTGCCAGTGCCGTTTGCAATGAATGTTTGCAGGGAATCTCGCACTGGCGGAGCCAGTGGCACACAACTCCGGCCAGATTGTCTGAGGCTTTCCGCACGGAGTGCGGAGCCACTGTGGGCAGTTTCCCCGCCAAATCTATTTTGCAGGAGCCTCAGCCGGCAACTCGAGATTCTTCAGTTTGCCATCGAGTGTCACTTCGAAGACGGCGTTCGCTCGCGGGTCGGTCACCAGCAGAACGTCGCCGCTGATCGAAATTCCGACGGGGTTTACGAACGGCTCGCCGGTGATCAGTTTAGCTGGCTTGTTGTCTGCTCCAACTTTCCAGACGCATTTGCCATAACCGTCGGTGATGAACTTTGTGCCGTCCTTGCTGATTGCCACATTGTGCGGGAAATCGAATGGTCGGCCGGCGACGAGTACTAAAACCTCGCCCTTCATCGTGACTTTCAGAAGTTGATCCTTGGTCGTTGAGACGACAATGAGATTTCCTTCGCTGTCAAACGCCAGTCCGCGAGGTGCGGAGACGGCCGCCAGCTCGACCGGCTCGCCGCCTTCGTGGGGGACTTTGAAGATGCGGTGAAGTTCCAGGTCGGCGACGAAGATGGTTCCTTCTTTATCAACGGCCATTGCCATCGGCATGCCGATGCCCACTCCGTCTCCGGCGAGCTTTGTTGGCTTTCCGTCATCGCTGAACCGGTAAACCTGCCGGGTCGACGTGTCTCCCACCAGAACTTTGCCGTCTTTGTCAAAGGCGATGCACCGAGCGGCATTGAGCGGCGTGCGAAACTTCTTCGACGCTTTGAAGAAGTGATCAAGCTTTCCGTCGCTGCCTTGCCAGACTCCTGGCAGCCGTAAGTCGACTACCGAAACCTTTCCATCGTCCGAGCGGATTGCTCCGAGTGGATAGTGCATTCCATCGGCGGCTGCGGGCAACGCTCGCAAACAAACGGCGGCGACAACGATCATCATCGAACAACGAAAAGCAGACATAACAACCTCAGAATAAACGCATCGCAAAAACATGACGGCGGACCAGGGGCCTGAGTTAGAATTTCGTTCAACAATCACAATCCGAAGCGTGAGTTTTGAAGTTCCGCTTTTTTTGAGTCGCGTAGCGACGGCAGCACATAGCTGCGGGCGTAAGCCCGCAGAAAAAGGTGACACAAGAACCTTAGCCGCGAAGCGGCGACAGCAATCATCTCGCTGCCGCCGCTTCGCGGCTCACATCTTCGTTTTAATCCTTATCCGTGGGCTGACGCCCACGGCTATGCGCTGTCGCCGCTACGCGGCTGAAGTGCGCCACTCAAAAACTCACGCTTCGGGTTATGAATCGAATCTCCAACTCAGGACACAAGCAGGCCATTGAAAACGCAGCAGGTAGGCCGCATCAAGCGAAGCGCCGCTCAGGCAACGCCGGGTTCTTCGCGAAATCGTTGATGCCGGAACATCGTCGCTCCGCTCCTCGGTCCGGCCTACACATTTTCAACGGACTGATATTGCCCCGCGAGATGTCACCACCTCACCGAACATGCAGTCTGACTTACGGTCGCTTGGATCGGCAAGCCATTTGGTGTTGTACATCCAACATTTCACAACGTCATTCCCGCGAAGGCGGGAAACCAGGCACGTACACGGAGTAATCAGGACATCTGGGCGCCCGCGTTATCGCTTATCTACAAGTTGTACGCCTACGCTATCGGACCAATCAAACCCGAGTCCAATTGGAACGAGTAACCCCGACGATGCCAATCCGGCAGTATCAGAACACACTCAGCATCGGATTCGAAGAGAGTCGATCCAAATGCCTGTGAACCGTCGGCGTCACAGTCAGCCTCATCGCCGGCAAGACGGACGTAGTACCCGTAACCGTCAACGGTGATGTTGGACGAAGCAGTAAGTAGTTGAGAGCGTTTGAGCGAGGGATCAATTTCAAAGTCGATGAGTACAACACCAACAATGTCGCCAACTGGGAGAACGAGATAGTCCCAGAAAACAAGTCCGTCGCCAGCTCGAACGAAACGGGAGCCGAGAAAATTGAACGAATCAACGTCTTCGCAGACGGTCGTTGGGAGAGCAGCAGCACGCGTCGTGCAGGAATCGCGGTCGTAATAGAGCACCAGCGGTTGATCAACGACGTCAGATGTCACGGTTGATTCTCCGTACGCACAATTCATTCATTGACGACAAGTTTTCGCCTCGTGGCGTGACGATGTCTCAATCAGATTAAACGAAAACATCCCGAAAGCGAGATTCGCTGCCGGGATGTTGAAGTGTTTTCAGAATTTGCTTTTGGATATCGGGTCAAACGCCCTCGTCGCTGAAGACGACTGCTTTGAGATATTCGCGATTCAGGCGGGCGATGTTGTCGACGGAGATTCCTGCTGGGCAGGCGGCTTCGCATTCGCTGGTGTTCGTGCAGGAGCCGAAGCCTTCTTCGTCCATCTGGGCGACCATCTTCAGCACTCGTTGTGCCCGTTCCGGTTTGCCCTGAGGCAGCAGTGACATCTGTGAAACCTTGGCACTCGTGAAGAGCATGGCCGAGGCGTTCTTGCAGGCGGCGACGCAGGCTCCGCAACCGATGCACGCTGCGGCGTCCATCGCCTTTTCCTGATCCTGCTTTGGAACCAGCAGGCAGTTGGCGTCCGGAGCGTTTCCGGCGTTGACGGAGACAAAACCGCCGGCAGAGATGACTCGGTCGAAGGATGTTCTGTCGACGACGAGGTCGCGGATGACCGGGAACGCTTTGGCTCGCCACGGTTCGATCGTGATGGTGTCTCCGTCGCGGAAGCGCCGCATGTGGAGCTGGCAGGTGGTTGTTTCGTTGTCCGGACCGTGTGCCTGACCGTTGATCATCAGGCTGCACATGCCGCAGATGCCTTCGCGACAGTCGTGGTCGAAGGCGACTGGTTCTTCGCCGAGCTTGATGAGTCGCTCGTTGAGGACGTCCAGCATTTCGAGAAACGACATGTGCTCAGAGACGTTGTTCAGTTGGTAAAACCGAAACTCGCCTTTGGCTTCTGAGCCAGCTTGTCGCCAGACTCTCAGCGTCAGATTCATTCCCTGACCGCTCATTATTTGTAGCTCCTGGTGCTGAGGGCCACTTCGTTGAATTCCATGGGCTCTTTGTGGAGAACCGGCTGCTCACCGACTCCCTGGAACTCCCACGCCGCGGCGTAGCAGAAGTTTTCGTCGTCGCGTCTGGCTTCGTTGTCTTCCGTCTGATGCTCTTCCCGGAAATGCCCACCGCAGGACTCTTCACGATGCCAGGCATCCGTGGCGAACAGTTCGGCGAATTCCAGAAAGTCCGCCAGCCGTCCGGCATGTTCGAGGTTCTGGTTGAACGAGTCTCCAGTACCGAGCACTTTGACTTCGTTCCAGAAGACGTCGCGGAGTGCTCGAATTTCTTCCGCCGCCTGTTTCAGACCGGCGGCCGTTCGGGCCATCCCGCACTTGTCCCACATGATCTGGCCGAGCTGCCGGTGGATGCTGTCTGGAGATTTCGTTCCGTTCACGGCGAGAATCGAATTCACTCGCGAAGTCGCACTTTCCAGAGCTTCCTGAACGACCGGGTGATCATTGCCCAGCGGTTTGAGACTCGAACCGTGCTTGCCGATGTGGTCGCCGACCGTGTACGGCAGAACGAAGTAGCCATCGGCGAGGCCCTGCATCAGAGCACTGGCTCCCAGCCGGTTGGCACCGTGGTCCGAGAAGTTGGCTTCGCCCAGAACAAACAGGCCGGGCACTGAACTTTCGAGGTTATAGTCGACCCACAACCCGCCCATTGTGTAATGCACGGCCGGGTAGATTCGCATCGGAACCTGGTAGGGGTTCTCGGCGGTGATCTTCTGATACATGTGGAACAGGTTGCCGTATTTCGACCGGATCACGTCTTCGCCGTCCCGCTCGATGGCGTGCTTGAAGTCCAGGTAGACAGCCTGTTTGGTCTCGCCGACTCCGAAGCCTTCGTCGCAGCGTTCTTTGGCGGCTCGTGAGGCAACGTCACGCGGCACCATGTTCCCAAACGCTGGGTAACGACGTTCGAGGTAGTAGTCGCGGTCGTCTTCCGGGATTTCGTTCGGAGCACGTTTGTCGTCGGCACTCTTGGGAACCCAGACACGACCGTCGTTTCGCAGGCTTTCGCTCATCAGCGTCAGCTTGGATTGATAGTCGCCGCTGACTGGAATGCACGTCGGATGAATCTGCGTGTAGCAGGGATTCGCGAAGTAAGCACCTCGACGGTGACATCGCCACGCGGCCGTGACGTTGCAGCCTTTGGCGTTGGTCGAGAGGTAAAACACGTTGCCGTAGCCGCCCGTTGCCAGCACCACAGCGTGCCCGGTGTGAGCCTCCATCTCGCCCGTCTTCAGGTTTCGACAGACGATTCCACGAGTCACCCCTTCATCGACGATGAGGTCCATCATCTCGCGACGAGGCATCAACGTGACTTTGCCGGCACCGACCTGCCTCATCAGAGACGAGTATGCACCCAGCAGAAGTTGCTGACCGGTCTGGCCGCGAGCGTAGAACGTTCGCGAAACCTGAGCACCGCCGAAGGTTCGATTGGCCAGCGTTCCGCCATACTCACGAGCAAACGGCACTCCCTGAGCGACGCACTGATCGATGATGCTTCCACTGACCGACGCAAGTCGAAACACGTTGGATTCGCGAGCCCGGAAGTCGCCGCCTTTGACCGTGTCGTAGAAGAGCCGCCAGATACTGTCGCCGTCGTTCGGGTAGTTCTTTGCGGCGTTGATGCCACCCTGAGCCGCGATGCTGTGAGCTCGTCTGGGCGAATCCTGAAAGCAGAACGCTTTGACGTTGTAGCCCATTTCGGCCAGCGACGCGGCGGCGGATGCTCCAGCAAGCCCCGTTCCCACGACGATGACGTCGTACTTCCGCTTGTTATTCGGGCTGACCAGCTTCAGCTCGTTCTTGCGGTTGTCCCACTTGTCGGCGATCGCCCCGTCGGGGACACGACCATCCAGGGGAGAGTCAGCAACCTTGAACATTCCGGAAACTCCTTCGTCGACACCGACAGGAGGGTGACTTTTTGAAGCGACGGTCAAAGCAGTTTAGAGATTTGCCCAGACCACGAGGCTGAAATTTCCCAACCCAAGGGCGAGGGCGAAACCGACTCCCCCCCATTTGATCAGCGAATTGTATTTGGAGTGGTTCAATCCAAGGCTCTGGAAAGCGCTCGACATGCCATGTGACAGATGAGCGAACAGGAACGCAAAACCTGCGGTGTAGCCGATTATCGTGACCGGATCCTGGAGAAGCGAAGCCGCCTTATCGAACGGCTCCAAACCCTGGTAGTGAGAGACGTCTCGCCAGTGGAAGGTGAAGTCAGCCAAATGGAGCAGCAGGTACGCCAGAAGCCCCAACCCTGTCGCCAGCATCCACGATTCAGGCCGAACCTTGCTGATCAGGTTCTCGCGTTTGGTCTGATTTTCGGCATAGCCGCGACCGCGAGCGGTCCGGTTCTCCACTGAAAGGGAAAACGCCAGATACAGATGCGTGAAGAAGATCAGCGCAAGGCCAGTGGAGGCAACATGCAACAGCTGCTCGTTATCGTGCAGTTTGCGTGCGTAGGCGTTGTAAGCCTCGTCGCCTGCAAACAGCAGCAGATTTCCAGCCAGATGCACGACAAGAAACCCGCATAAAAGCAGGCCAGTAATCGCCATCAAAAACTTCTTCCCAACGGAAGAAGACAGGGCGCAGCGCAACCAGTTCAAGGTCGGCTCCTTCACACTTCACAGGTGCCTATCACACTCCGGGAGAGCACCCCGGCGAGAAATTCGATCGGAATTATAGGGCGGTCCGCCGGTTCTTCAATGTAGGCAGATTCACCTCCCCGTTTCACCTGTCGAATCGCACGTCGAGCCTCTGATTTTCTCCGAAGTCATTCCCGCGCAGGCGGGAACCCTGGGCAAACAGCAGTTTTCGTTCTGCCATAACTGGGTACCCGCCCCCGTCGTCACGAGGGCAGGCTCTGCGCGAGTATGACGCCTTCATTCTTTCGGCAAACCGCCGTCTTCCAGATCGTCAATCAACTTCTCGACGTGAGCCGCCCAGTCCGAAGACTCATCCTGACCATCCGGCTGCTTCGGGCGAATCGGTTCCGTTGGAACTTCTGAGCCATCCACTTCACCAAAGACGCCCATCCAGTATTCGGTGTCGGATTGGGATGGCGCAGCACTGTCGGGCTTCCCTTCGGTCTCAGCCGGCGGAGCAGCATCCTGCGAACTGCCCGGCACAATACTCTCGCGTTCGCGCAACATCCTGGCAAAGTCTTCGCTTTCGACAGCGATTCCTTTTCGACGTTTGATCGCCCTCTGCAGTCGGCGGTCTCCCGAAACGACTTCCAGTTGCTTCGGCGCTGAATGCTCAAGAATCAGTTCTTCGATGAGAGTGTCCGCGTCGCTGCCGGCCTCGTTGAAGACAATTCTCATCCCTTCCAACTTCTGCTCGCGTGTCCCTTCGAACGGAATCGTCCGAGCGTCAAAGACGATCGTCGTCCGGCGACGTTCTTCGAGATCCAGCCGATTGACGAGAAATCGCAGCAATCGATTCCGGCTTCGTTCGAGTCCGCCCTGGCCATAACGCTCGCGCGCATACCCGACTGAATGCATCAGGTTATAACCGTCGATAATGCGAAATCGCTGAGCCATGAATCCAGTATGACGCCTGGCCGTTGGCATCTGCAAAGCCACTCGACGACGATGTCGCGTAGACTGCCGCCGATAATCTTTGAATATTTCAAATTTTAGATGCGAGTTTTCAAATCTCACGCAAAGGCGCTAAGTCGCAAAGAACAGATTTGAATTGAGGATCGTGTTCATAATTACTTTCCGACTTGAACCACAGAGGCACGGAGACACAGAGTTTGACAGGAGTGTTTCCTCTGTGTCTCTGAGCCTCTGTGGTTAAATTCTTCTGATGACTTCGGCAAGTTATTTCGGACACGTTCCTTAGCGTCTTCGCGTGAGTCTTAGATTGTGGCGCTGCCGATTGGTAACAAAGCCTGCTGCTCGTCTGGAAGGACACAATGTCGCACGCCATTTCGGATCGCATCGATCGATTTGTGGATTGGCTCAAATGGCCGGTTGCCATCGCGGCGCTGGTGTTGCTCGTTCCGTCCGTGCTGGCAAGCTTCGAACTGATTGTCATTTGCGGTCGCAACCCGGAAACGATCCTGCCGTTCATCGGCGGAGCGGGTTTCTACCTTCTCGTCTGGGTGTGGACGATCCGCCGCTGGCGAGCAACGCTGCTGTCAACGTTCGAGCACGAATTCACTCACGCGCTGTTCGCCATCCTGACGCTGCACCGCGTCACCGAACTCAAAGCCACGTGGAAAAGCGGCGGACACGTCCGCATCATCGGGCTCGGCAACTGGCTGATCACGGTCGCCCCTTACTTCTTCCCCACGGTCTGCTTTGTCCTGATTCCCGTCTTTCGACTGCTGACTTTCATCCCGACCCACTTCGCCGATGCGATCGTCGGAGCGGCCTTCATTTACCACATCACGTCGACCATGAGAGAAACTCACGGCGGGCAGACGGACCTTCAACAGGCCGGATACCTCTTCAGCATGATGTTCCTGCCGACGGCGATTCTGGTCAGTCACGGAACCGTGCTTGCCTTCGCGTGGGGAGGCATGAAAGGCATCCACATTTTCTTCTCGACAATCAGCCTGCACCTGCAAAGTCAGGCCAGCTTCGTCGGGCTGTCCTGATTCACTCAATGGAGATTCGCCACAGAGTTCACAGAGCCCTCAGAGGAACTCTCAATGTCGACTCTCCGTGCCCTCTGTGTGCTCTGTGGCTGAAGTTGTAAATTCCGAACCGCTGCTTTAACCCCAGAACTTCCACCAGGGTTTCGACGCTTCGATGGCCGGTCGATTCAGATCGACCAACTCTGTCACCTGGTGCTTTTCGAAATGCCCAAGCAGTGCGTCCAGACCGCGTTTCAGTTTGAGATCCACTTCTGACTGATACAGCGGCCAGACGGCGTAGAAGTTGATCTTTCGTCCGTCGGGCAGGTCCAGATCGGCGACTTCGGGCGGCAAAACGAGTCCCGGCTGCATCATCAACGCACAGACAAACTGATTGTTGCCTGCGTACGGAGTCGGATCTTCACCGCCGTTCGGAACCGTGTGTCCCGGTCCAAGCCACGTTTCGTACTCGTGCGGCAGCCGGGCCAGCACTTTCAGCAACCGCACGGGCCAGTAGTTGTGCTCGTCGTTGAAATCTTTCTCGCCGACCGGCCAATCCGACGGCAGACAGATCATCAGCTCGGCATAGGCAAAGTTTTCGGCTCCTTCAGGAACGGTCATCGGCTTGTCGCTCATCCCGCTCGTGACGAAGGTCCAGAACGGGCGGTCTTCGCTCGGTGGAACCTGGTGAACGTCGATGTGGACGAGGTCCGAAATCAGCTCATGCCAGACCTGATTGATCTCGCCAATGTGCTCGTCAATGTGAGCAGTAATCGCGTCAATCGTTTCTTCATCGCCGGTCGCGACTTCAAAGTCCCGCTCACGATCCTCGTGCCGATAAATCGGCGAACCACTGGGCGACTCTTCCACAGGCGGAGCTGGCACCGGCACACGAATCTCAGCACCACAGTCCCGACATTTCGCCGACTGCCCGACCGTGGACTCATCAACCTTGTACCGCCGCCCACACTTTTCGCATTCAAATGAAATCTGCATGACGCCTCGCATTTCTTCGACGACTGATTCGCTTCAAGCATGAAATCCCGCAACAGGTTCCGTGATCGCGGCCGAGTGGAGATCAGAATAGCATCCGTTGCACAGCCACTCGACGCTTTGGCTTCCCTGACATCAATTTCGTACAAATCGTTCGTCGCGAGAGACATCGTCACATGACAACTTCCGCTGGCAATTCGGAGATTCAAATCTCAACTTCTCTCCTTGGATGGTTAACTCAGGCAGTGGATTCCGCGGCTTCGGATCTGCATCTTGTCGTGGGGCAGCCTCCGGTGTTGCGTGTTAATGGCCAATTGCGGCCGCTTGAAGAAGGACAGCTTTGGGGTCACCTGCTGCAGCCGATTCTGGAAGAAGCGTGTCCGAAGAAAATCTTCGAGCGGTTTCTGGTTGATCAGGATGCCGACTTCTCCATGCGGTTGCCGATCGGCGAGCAGTCTCACCGGTTTCGAGTCAACTATTTCGTCAGTGATCAGCAAATTGGGGCGTGCATTCGGTTAATCCCTGAGAAAATTCCCGACCTGAACTGGGCCGGGTTTCCGGAAGCGACGGCCAGGAAGCTGACGAGCTTTCGTAACGGCCTCGTGCTTGTGACGGGGGTGACCGGTTCGGGCAAGACGACGACTCTGGCAATGCTGGTTTCTCGATTGATCGCTGCTGGCAACTGCCGAGTTATCACGATCGAAGAACCCGTCGAGTATCGTTATCCGACTTCCGACGGCGCAGTGGTGACTCAGCGCGAGGTCGGCATGGATGTGCGATCGTTCGCTGACGGGCTGAAGCATGGGCTTCGTCAGGATCCCGACGTGATTATGATCGGCGAAATTCGCGACGCCGAAACCGCTCAGATGGCGCTGACCGCTGCCGAGACCGGACACCTCGTGCTTTCAACACTGCACACTCGAGATGCCCGTGGAGCGATTTCGCGATACTCGGACGTGTTTCCTCAGTCGGTGCAGCCGGAAATCCGAGCCCAACTGGCAACCAGCCTGCGAGCGGTCGTCAGCCAGCATCTTCTGCCCAGTTCGGTCGAAGGCGAGAAACGCTGGCTGGTTCTGGAAGTGATGTTTAACAACTCGCCGATTGCCAGCGCGATTCGGTCCGGCAAGCTGACCTCGATTGACAATTACATTCTGTCAGGCCGCGACGAAGGCATGATGACGCTCGACGATTCCGTGAAAGAGCTGTACTTCGAAAACCGCATCACCAAAGAAACCGCCGAACGGTTTGTGAACGACCCGTCATCGTTGTTTTAATCAACCACGAAAGACACCAAACACACGAAAGGGCAGGATGTCTCGTCACATGATTTCGTGTGTTTGGTGTATTTCGTGGTTCAAAAATTCAGCTTGAGTGAGTTTCTTGAAGATCACTCGATGATTCGACTGGTGCCGACTCAGAAGATTCATCTTCCGGTTTCTCGGCAGCCAGAACCTGCAACTCCGCGACGACTCGGAAGCCGATGCTTGTTGCCCGGAATGACTTGTCCGCGGTGAACTGCGTTCCCAGATAGAATCGAACTCCGTCTGCGCTCTCTTCGTGATGCACCAGTACCATCCGGTCAGGCTTGCTGCCGAACTGAGCGTCCTGAGTCCACTCGGCGTAGGTGCCCGATGATCGATCGATGCCGAGAGGATGCTGACTCTTCGCGTCGAACCAGCCGTAATAGTCGTTGATCATTGGCTCGTCGGAATTCGTTGGGGGGAGCTGCTTTCTGGCGGCTCCAAGCTGCATCGCTGCGGTCCATTCCTCGTTCTTTGGTAGTCGATACTGACGCCCTTCCTTTTCCGACAGCCATCTGCAGAATTCGGTCGCGTCGCGCCAGCTAATGACCCCAACGGGCAGCGATTCGCTTTCTTCCGCTGATAGTTTTTCATTCTGCCAGTTTAGACCGTCGACCCGGTTGAAAAGTCGATTCTCCCGACGCCAGCCCCCTTGCACTTCTGAAGGAAGATCCTGCGCGGTGTCTATTTCAGTTGTGGAAGCGTCAAAACCACTCGAAGAGCCGGCATTCGAGTTGGAGGGGCCTTCGGGGATGAGAGGAGTCCCCTTTTCGGCATCAGTGACATAGCCCGTCTCGACTATGAACTGTCGGAACTGATCGACTGTCACCGGTCGACGTGACATCACAAAGGGATATGAAACGACTTTGTGAGTCTTACTAATCCTGCGTTTGGAATCGGCAGAGAGTTTGTACGTGAATGTCGGATCCTTCGTAATCGCATTGCGAATCGACTCAGGTTCGGGAATCGGCTGCCTCAAGAGTCCCAGATGAGGCTGGTCGATCAGGTGGTAAGCCGCCGGCGGAACCAGCACCATTTCCATTCCGACTGAATTGGTTCTTTCAGATTCAATCTTCAGACGTCGGGACCATGCCTGAACCGACTTATTGATGTCATAATAGGTTTCCAGACTGACCGGAAGCAGTGCTAATTTTTCGTGCAGTGATCCAGATTCCCGTGACCGGACCAGCGCGAAAACCATGTGCCCTCGTTCTTCGTCTGCCTGAAATTCCCACGGACGCAAACCACCAGGATTGACGGTCAGGCAGAGCAACAACCGGTCGGGCTCGGTAGCCGTCGCCATGCCCGCACTTCCAGCTCCCATTCCAAAGCCAGGTGATGCAGCACCGTCGATGCTCGATCCATCTCCCAGGTTGTCTGCACTCATCATTGCTCCCGGGACGATCGGCGTCGTTACGTCAGGGCGGTGTTTCTGAAAGTAACTCTTGCGACCCGGCAGAAACTGAGCGATCCCGATCATCTGCAGTCCGTCTGACAGTGACAGATCGATCAAGGCCGGAGAGACCGATTCGTCAATCCTTACTTGATACTGACTGTGATCAACCTGGCCTGATTCACTAAAGGCCATCGACATGAGATCAACTTCAAATTCCATTTCGACGTGGAAATCGTCGTTATCTTCATCCTCGCTTCCAAGGTCCACGCCCGTCCGATTCGGATCAGATTCCCACCGACCGGCAATCAGCTGCGCGAGCTTCGGTCGAGGCACTTTGATTTCGACCAACTGCCCAGCGACGAGGGTCACTAATCCGGAAGCAACGTGCTGGCCTTTCAGCATGGCTTGCCACTCGTAGATTCCGGGCTGCTCGAATATCTGAACCATGATTCGGTCGTGGACGGGAGTAAAAGTCACATGCCTGCCACCAGCAAAATTGATGACAACTTCCAGGCCGTCGGCAGCCGTTTCAAATTCAACTCGGACCGAGGGCGCTGCGACTGCCTCGGTCACCGTCGCGCCGAATGAAATTCGGTGGTTTCTTGGCTGCCCTGCTTCCCGCAACGTTGTCAATCGATAAACGTCCGAACGCCAGACGTCGTAGCCGAACATGCAGAAGACTACGGCCAGCCCGAGTGTCATCAACACGCGTTTCCAGCGTCCTTGTTCGAACAGTTGCGAACCGTCGGGTCGTTTTCGCCGGAACCAGACGATCGCGATCAGCCACCAGAGGCAGATGATTCCGCCGAGCGTGATCAGGATGTCGCGTTCACGATCGTCCAAAGAATGGGCGTCCATCTGCCACACCCACTCTTCCTGAATCGAGAGCACCATCGTCCAGACCACGATGGGCAGGCACCAAACAACCAGCCAGCCGAGCTTGCTTATCCATGACGAAGGAGTGATCTCGCGCAGCCGAAAAGCGAGCCATCTCGACCGGCCTCCCGCCGAGCGATCCTTCGGGCCGGACGAGTCATACTCAGCCGATGGATCAGGCTCGCCCAACAGTTTTTTCACGAAGTAAGCGAGCATTCCGAAGAAGCACAAACCGATCAGCGAAAACGTTGCGATGGCGGCCGCTTCCTGGCCCAACGGCCCTAACGCAACCAGAACCAGCGGAATCGCCACCAGCCAGAACGGAACGGGTATCGTCCACCCCGGCAGCACAATGTTTCCCGGCGGAGCAGAAGCCAGACCGAGTGAAGCCGCCGCGCCGGGTGCAAAGTTGTCGTCGCGAATGTGCGAGGCCGAAGCCGCTGCTCCCTCCAGACCCGCCGCTTCCGTCCCAACGGAACCAATATCAACAGCGGGAAACTCAACCGTCGGCGCCGCCCCGTTCTGCAGCGCCGCCAGTCCGCGTTCCAGCACGTCGGACACTTCCCGAGCCGACTGATACCGATCCGCCGCCCGCTTGGCATGCAGCCGGTTGATCAGCACGACCAGCCATTCGGGCACTTCCGGATTGATCTCGCGGATCGGGCGAGCTGTGTTGTCGCACAACCGCTTGAGCACGCCCATCGTGGTCGTCGCTCGAAACGGAGCGTGGCCAGCCAGCATCGTGTACAGCACGCTGCCCAGGCTGAACAGGTCCGCTCGTTCGTCGACCGCGTCTCCGTTGGCCTGTTCCGGAGCCATGTACTGAGGCGTGCCCGCGACGACTCCGCTTTGAGTCAGACTGGCATCGTCCACCGCGCGAGCCAGCCCGAAGTCCGTAATACGAACTCGCGCGACGCCGTTCTCCAGCAGGATGTTCGCCGGCTTGATGTCGCGATGCACGACTCCCTGCGCGTGAGCGGCCGCCAGTCCCTGAGCAATCTGCTTCGCAATTCGGATCGCCTCGCGAACTTCCAGCGAACCGTTGCGGTGAATGCGAGCTTCCAGCGTCTCGCCCTTCACATACTGCATGACGATGAACGGTGGGGATTCTTCAACGGCGTGAATGGTGACAACGTGCTCGTGACAGATGCCGGCCGCCGATCGACCTTCGCGAATAAACCGCTGCTTAGCCTGACCATTTCCCGCCAGATGCGGAGCCAGCATCTTGACCGCAACAACTCGCCGCAGCGTCCGATCAAACGCTTTCAGCACGATACCCATTCCGCCTCGACCCGCGACGCGCAGAATGTCGTAATGCTTGAGCCGACCAATCGTGCCGGGCTCGGTCGGCGGATCGATGAACGAAAGCTTCAGCTCGATCGCCTCGCCCATCTCCTCGGCGTCTTCCGGAGATTGATGCTGCAACTCGTCGACGATCCGCTCCAGCCCCGGTCCGGCAGCTTCGTCATCCGACAGATTCTGAGCAGCCGACTGCCAGAAGTCACCATCCGCAACGATCTCCTGCAAAGCGTTCTGGCAGGTTTCACACCGTTCAATATGAAGCTGCAGACTGTCAGCCTCTCTGTCAGACAGCGACCCATCAACAAGACCTCGAAGCTGCACAGCAGACGGACATTGATCAGTCATCACAAACCTTCCACATCCAGAAATCTGTCGTCATCACACGACAACCAGTACAGTCGAGCCAGCAGATCCTTTCGCGCAATCTGGAGATTTTCGTGGTCCGGCGACCAGAAAATTCAGCCACAGAGAGCACAGAGCCCTCAGAGGAACTCTCTTATGAACTTCTCCGTGACCTCTGTGCACTCTGTGGCTCAATCGGATAGAAAGGTCATCAGAATGGACGGGCCACTCTGCATTTCGTAATGCCCGGAGGCTGACATGGATCTCCTTGATCGACTCCTCGGGCACGATGCCTGGACGACGAGTCAGCTGCTTGACATCTGCTCGACCCTGTCTGAAGACCAACTCGACCGCGAATTCGACATTGGTCATCGCACGTTGCGTCGAACGCTCGACCACATCATCCACAACATGGAAACCTGGTCATCGCTGATGGCAGAACAACCTTTCGAGCGGGCGGCAGACCAGACAATACCCGGCATGATTCGGCGACTTGACTTCGCGGCGGCCAGACTGAAATCCATTGCCCGTCGCGTCGCCGATTCCAATGCGTGGGACGATCTGTGGAATGACCAACTCGACGACCCGCCGCAGCAGAAAACTTTCGGCACGGCCATCGCTCACGTCATCACACACAGCATGCACCACCGCGCCCAACTGCTTTACATGTTTCGTCTGTCGGGAGTCGCCAACCTCCCCGAAGGCGACGTCTTCAGCTGGGAGAAAGGCACTCCGACATAGCAACCCGTTGATAAACACTCTTCTGGTAACCCGACGCGTCAGTTTTGAAGTTGCGCACTTCAGCCGCGTAGCGGCGACAGCGCATAGCCGTGGGCGTCAGCCCACGGATAAGGATCAAAACGAACATGTAAGCCGCGAAGCGGCGGCAGCGAGATGATTGCTGTCGCCGCTTCGCGGCTAAGGTTCTTGTGTCACCTTTTTCTGCGGACTTACGCCCGCAGCTATGCGCTACCGTCGCTACGCGACTCAAAACTGCGCAACTTCAAAACGCGTCAACGAGGGACGAACTTCAGCGGAAACTCGGGATCGAATTCCCTTGTTGACGCTTCGGGTTACCTTTTTCAACAGGTTGATAGCACCCGACGTCGCCTTTTCACTCGTCGACGCGGCGGATTTTCATGCCGAGGTTCTTGACGAGGAATGACCACTCGTCGGTGTATTCCTCAATGATCTTGGCGGTTGGTTTGCCCGCTCCGTGACCGGCTTTGGTTTCGATGCGAATCATCACGGGCGAGCTACCAGCCTGCGAGGCCTGCAGCTGAGCGGCGAATTTGAAACTGTGTCCCGGTACGACTCGGTCGTCGGTGTCAGCTGTGGTGACGAGCGTCGGCGGGTAGCTGACTCCGTCTTTGATATTGTGGTACGGCGAGTACGCGCGCAGGGCTTTGAATTCTTCGGGATCATCCGCTGAACCGTAATCGTCAACCCAGAACCGGCCGGCGGTGAACTTGTGAAACCGCAGCATGTCCATCACGCCGACGGCTGGCAGACACGCTCCGAACAGGTCGGGCCTCTGAGTCAGGCACGCTCCGACCAGCAGGCCGCCGTTACTGCCGCCTTGGATCGCGAGTTTCTTCTTGGATGTGTAGCCCTCGTCGATCAACCACTCGCTCGCGGCGATGAAATCGTCGAAGACGTTCTGCTTCTGAAGCTTCGTGCCGGCTTTGTGCCAGGTGGCACCGTACTCGCCGCCGCCTCGAAGGTTGGCGACTGCGTAGACGCCTCCGAGTTCCATCCAACCCAGCCGCGTGATCGAGAATCGCGGCGGCAGCGGAATGTTGAATCCGCCGTACCCGTACAGCAGCGTCGGGTTGGTTCCGTCAAGTTTGATGCCTTTTCGATGGACGATGAACATCGGAATTTTGGTGCCGTCTTTACTCTCGTAGAAGACCTGCTTCGTTTCGTAGTCATCCGGGTTGAACTTCACGTTGGCCTTGCGGAACGGTTCGCTCTTACCGGTGATGATGTCGTAACGGTAAATGCTCGGTGGAATCGCGAAGCTGTTGAACGTGTAAAATGTTTCGGTGTCGTTGCGTTTGCCGCCGAAGCCGGATGCTGACCCGATGTCGGGGAACTCGACCTCGCGAATGAACTCTCCGCGCATCGAGTGGATGTTGACCTGCGTCTTCGCGTCTTTGAGATAGCTCGCGACAAACGTGTTTCCGACCAGGCCGACGCCTCGCAGCGTTTCCTTTGTCTGAGGGATGATCTCTTTCCAGTTTTCCTTCTCAGGTTTGCGAGTGTCGATGGCGATGAGTCTTCGCAGGGGTGCTTCGAGGTCAGTCTTGAAGAAGAACACCGGTCCGTCGTTACCGACAAACGTGTATTCGTTGTCGAACGTTGAAATCAGCTCGACCGGCAGGCCGTATGGTTCCTGAAGATCGCGATAAACGATGCGGTACTTATCGTCGGTGCCTTTCCAGACGGTCATCACGAGGTAACGACCATCTTCGGAGACGTCGCAGCCGTAGCCCCATTCCGGCTCGGACGGGTATTCGTAAACCAGCACGTCGCGACTCTGCGGCGAGCCGACGCGGTGGTAGTAGACCTTCATGTTGAGGTTCAGAGCCTGGAACTCGGCGTCTTCGCTGGGCTCGGGATAGCGAGCGTAGAAGAAGCCGTTGCCGTCTTTGCTCCAGACGGGCGAGTTGAATTTGATCCACTCCAGCTCGTCGTCGAGCACTCGGCCGCTGTCGATCTCGCGAATCTTCCACTTCCGCCAGTCAGACCCCGCTTCCTGAACACCGTACGCAACGTAGCGGCCGTCGGAGCTGAAGGCGGTTCCCGACAGAGCGACGGTGCCGTCTTCGGACCACGTGTTCGGATCCATGAGGACTCGCGGTTCGCTGTCGAGCGAATCCTGCACGTAGAGCACGTACTGATTCTGCAGCCCCGAGTTGTAGTAATAGTAGTAGCGACCGCCGGCTTTGAATGGCGAGTTGAACTTCTCGTAGTTCCACAGCTTCGTCAGCAGCTTGTTGATGTAAGGCCGCTCGGGAATTTCATTCAGATACCCGAACGTCACGGCGTTCTGATCCTCGACCCATTTGGCGACGTCTTTCGATTCGCGCACGTCGTCTTCGAGCCAGCGGTAAGGATCAGCAACTTTCACTCCATGATAAACGTCGACATGATCCACGCGTTCGGTCTCCGGATATTTCATGACGTTCGAGGTCTTGACCGACGGCTCGGCAGCATCAGCATCGCGAGGTTCAACAGCAACAGTCCCCCCGACCAGCACCGCAATCATCGTCAACGTGGCAGATAGTCGCACAGCATTCCTCCGTGGATAGACCGTTTGCATGTTGCATGGTCGAGTGCAGAATCGAGTTTCAAACAGTTCGCAGCCAATCCCCGTTATCGCTCAGCGTGTCGAACTTGCGACGCCCCGCGAGGATAACGGAACAGGATTCCCATCCACCAGAGACCCGACGTTGTACTCGCCGGGTGGCCCGTCCAGAATGGGCGGGTCGCGAAGCGACAGGATGATTCATCATGCGTGTTCGATCAAAGTTGAACGGTGCATTTTTATCGTAAGCTGAGGGCGCGGCATCCTGTGCCTGCGGCACCCAACCATTCTGGTCGGGCCACCCAGCCGTCGACGGCCTGAGAATGATCGACAAGGCTGGATTCCGACTGCAGATTCCGATAAACGGTGGATTGCCAGTTCCAAATATTGTCCGAAAGACGCGAGCCGCGATAGGTGAAGTCTTTTACAAAACGACAGCAGAAGCAACTAAGGCCGCAAAGAAAATAGGATACGTTAAGGTTAAACAAAGAACTCGCAATGGCGAAGCTATTTTCTATAACAGAAAAAAGAAGATGTATATATCGCGTGACACAGGAAGTGGAAACAGCGGAGCCCACAATGGTGGTGTTTGGAAGGGGGCTAAGTCGGCTGAGACGCTGTCGAGCAAGGAAACTCGCGCGGGCACATTTGACGCAAACATGAGAAAAATTGGAGAGTAGGGTTATATGATTGTTAGTGAACTACTCGACTTATTGTGCGAGTCGCAGGACTTGTCTCATCCAGTCAGGGCCTTGATTTCATCGGTCGATCCTCGCATACTTAACACTGACATACTCGGATCAGCACACGGGATACCTTCAATCTCCGTAATCGAAGGCGACCGCCTGCCTTTCGCGAAGACGTGCGGCGTCCTGGTGGACGAGATTCGTACATTCGATAACGAAGGCGAAAGCGTTAAACGATACTCACGTATATATGTGAGTATCGTCGTCGAGTATGAAGACGAAAGCTACGACCATAGATTTTTCGACATCGGGTCTGTCCGGCATACTGGTGAAGAAGTGGTATTGGTAGCCGAACCTGAAGAACGTCTTGAACTTCGAGAGTGGTACCCTCCTTTTGACGAGAGTCAATACGCAGACGATGAGGAAGAATCTGCACTTTAGAGAGAAAAAGGGGACGCGGGTGGCCCCGAAAGGTTTCTTTCGGGGCGGCGTAGCCGTGAGAGGCGGGTGGCCCGACCGTTTACGGTTGGGTGCCGCAGGCACAGGAATCTTCACCCTCAGCACGCGATGAAAACCGGACCCTCGTTCTCTGATTGCTCCCGCACGATGAGCCCTCTCGTTGCCCCCGAACGATGAGCCCTCTCGTCGCTACGCGATCCGACCGATTTCGCGGGGTGGCCCGTCCAGAATGGGCGGGTCGCGCAGCGACAAGATGTTTCATCATGCGTTCTCGATCCAGGTTGATCGGTCCATGTTTTTCATGAGCTGAGGGCGCGGCATCCTGTGCCTGCGGCACCCAACCATTCTGGTCGGGCCACCCGGTGTTCGCGTCTTGACTTGGGGCCGACTCGTCGCAAACTGTGTCTAAAGAATTTACCCGAGTACATGGCTGGGAAGCAGTCTAAATCGATGTTCGACAGGCTCAATCAATCGAATGACCGAATATCAAGAATCACGTTTGATTGGGATCTGCCATTCGACATGGTGCTGTATATTTAACCTTGCCTATGTAGTAGTCCTGATCGCCATGCCGTGCACTGCGGTGGCCTCGATATTCGCACTCGCGTGGTGGCAAATCACAATTGGTGCAGTCGTCCTGTTCTTTCCGATTGGCTACTTTGTCGATCATAATGCCCACGGCTGTTACGTGGTCGATTTCATGTTCGATGTATTCCATCCGCGGGGTGGCCCGTCCAGAATGGGCGGGTCGCGCAGCGACAGGATGTCTCATCATGCGTACTCGATTCAGGTTGATCGGTCCATGTTTTTCATGAGCTGAGGGCGCGGCATCCTGTGCCTGCGGCACCCAACCATTCTGGTCGGGCCACCCGGGAAACGTTGTCTACGCTGTCGACAATTGATTCGCTCAAACCACGGTGGCACACCTCGTATGTCACATCGTGATCGGGATCGGAGAACGACGCGGATTGAAGTCGCGTGTGGCCCCGAGACATTTTCATTCTGAGAGTGACCGTCAGGAATCTACGGCCCAGCGGCGCAGAAACCGGCGGATCGCGATACGCTTGAGCCATCAAGACTGCCGTATCCGAATGGAGCTTTGCCATGCTACGCCGCTGCCTTTGCCTTGCTGCAACTGTCTGCTTCCTCGTCACTTTAGCCGCTGACTCGTCAGCGACCGACTGGCCGACCTGGCGGTTTGATGCTGGACGCAGTGCATCCACGCCTGAGGAGCTGCCGTCGTCGTTGAATCTTCAATGGACGCGAGTTCTGCCGGAACTCAAGCCTGCCTGGCCTGAGGATCCCAGGCTGCAGTTTGACGCGTCGTACGAACCGGTCATTGCGGACGAGATATTGTTTTACGGCTCGTCGCGGAACGATTCGGTGACGGCGGTTGATCTGAAGTCGGGCAAAGAACGCTGGCGATTCTTCGCGGAAGGGCCGGTACGGTTTGCTCCGCTCGTTCACAAAGGCCGAGTCTATTTCGGAGCGGACGACGGGGCGCTGTACTGCCTCGACGCGCAATCCGGAGATCTGCAGTGGCGATTCGTCGCCGCGCCGACGAGCCGCAAAGTGATCGGCAGCGAGCGTGTGATTTCCGTCTGGCCGGTGCGCGGCGGACCGGTGCTGGTTGATGGTCGAATTCATTTTACCGTCGGCGTGTGGCCGTTCGAGGGAACGTTTCTGTACTCGCTTGATCCGGAGACCGGTCAGGTCGCAGGTGGTCAGCCGGTTCCAGACGCCAGCGGCTCATCGGTTGAGCACGACGTCATCACGCTGAACGATCTGACGCCGCAGGGATATCTCACCGCGAATGCGTCGCAGCTTCTTATTCCGCAGGGCCGTGCCACCGTCGCGACGTTTGATTGGAAAACGAAGAAGTTCGGCGGGTACAGCTACGGCACGCATTCTGTGACCAATTACCACGTGTCGGCTTCTGACCGCCTGCTGTTTCACGGGGCGGTCACCTACGACATGCAGACGAAGAAGCAGATTAGTTCTTCAACCCGCACGCCGGTCATCACGGACAAAGTGATGTATTCGGCCGAGGGTTCAACAGTCGTCGCCTTCGACATGAACGAGATCCAACTGATCGAGAAGAAAGACCGTCGCGGGAAGGTGACCAAAGTGCCGGTGCTCGGCAAACTCTGGACACTGCCGCTCGACAAGTTGCGCGGGGTGACTGCCGCAGAGGCGGCCAAGCTGCTCGCCGCAGGCCCGCTGGTCGTCGACATCCGAGCGGGAAATCAACTCTATGGTCACCAGGGCGGATTCGTGTTTGCGATCGACCTGTCGGACGCGAAGCAGCCGAAAGTTTCGTGGACAACGACTGTCGAAGGTAAGGTCTCATCAATGATCGCTGCCAACGGCCGACTCGTAGTCACAACGCTGGACGGTCACATGCACTGCTTCGCGGCGGAGAAAACTCAACCGCAGGTCCACGAGCAATCAGTTGTTGACCAGTCGTTTGCACGCAACTGGAAAGATCGAGTGGCCTCGCTGCTGGAAGAGTCGAATTCTGGCAACGCCTACTGTGTCGTGCTGGGAATCGGCTCCGGCGATCTGGTTAAGGAGTTACTGCTGCAATCTCAGCTGCAGCTGGTTGTGATCGATGCTGACGCTCGCCGGGTGCAGCAGCTTCGGCAGGTTTGCGACAACCTCCATTTCTACGGTAGCCGAATCGTCGCGCACATCGGCGATCCACTGGGATATGAGTTGCCGCCTTACATGGCGAATCTGGTTGTGTCAGAGAATCCCGAGAAGTACGGTCTGGATTCGAAGCCCGAGGCGATCGCCGAACTGTTTCGGATTCTGCGACCGTACGGCGGAGCCGCCTGGCTGCCGAGCGACGGCACTCAGCATGCGAAGATCGCCGCGGTCGTTGGTGCAGCGAAACTTGCTCAATCCGAGTTGAAGCAGGGCAGCGAATACTCGCTGCTGACCAGGCCTGGCGCGCTGCCGGGTTCGGCGGACTGGACTCACGAGTACGGCGACGCGTCGAACACGTTGATGTCTCGTGACAATCTGGTGAAGGCGCCGCTGGGCGTGTTGTGGTTCGGCGGTCCGGCTTCGGATGGCAGCCTGTTTTACAACCGGCATTACTGGGGGCCGAGCATGGCCGTCATCGGCGGTCGGATGTTTATCCAGGGTCCCGGCAAGATGACCGCCGTCGATGTTTATACCGGAAGAATTCTGTGGCAGTTGCCGCTGGAAGGTAAGGCGAATTATCTGCCGGGGCGGCGCGGCAACGATTTTGAAGGATCGCTCGCCGGATACCATTTCCTGGCCGTTGAAGATGCGATTTACCTCGTTCATGAAAAGAGCTGTCTCAAACTGGACCCGACAACGGGCGAGCAGATCAACGAGTTCAAGCTGCAGAAACCGGACGACGACTGGGGCCGCATTCGCGTCGTCGATAACAAGCTCATTGCTGAAGTCTTCCGCGACATTGATGCCGACAAAACCAAACTTCCGCCGGGTCGGCAATTGCTGGCCGGTTCCAAAGCGGCGGTCGAAATCGTCGCCATGGACCGAAACACCGGATCGAAGATCTGGTCCTACGAAGCCGAAGCCAGTTTCCCGGTGCTGTCGGTCGGCAAGGATCGAGTGTTTGCTTTCGATGGGGCTCTGGAAAGTTTCTACAAGGACTGGAAGCGGCGAGGGACGATCCCCAAGGCTTCAGACATCAAATACGCGAAGGCGATTGATCTGGAAACCGGCAAGCTGGTCTGGCAGCAGAAAACTGATTTCATTGGCACCTGGATGTCGTACGGCGGCAGCAAGGACGTCGTCCTGATGAGCAACAAGTCGAGCATCATGGCGATCAACGGTCGGACGGGAAAAGAACTCTGGAAGCAGACGTCGGAGGGTGTCGGTTTTCGTGGCCATCCCGAAAGTCTGTGGGACCGCGTCATCGTGTGGAACGATCGGCTGCTTGATCAACGGGGTCCGGGCCTGGCGTGGGATCTGACAACCGGCAACCGTGTCCCCAGAATTCACCCCGTCACGAAGGAAGAGACTCCCTGGGAATTCACCAAGGCCGGACACCACTGCAACTACGCGATTGCCAGTCCGCACCTGATGACGTTTCGCGCCGGCGATGCGGGCTTCTGCGATATCGAATCCGGCAACACGTCGCGGCTGAAAGGTTTTCGTAGTGGCTGTCGCAACAGTCTGATTCCGGCCAACGGAGTGCTGAATGCTCCCAACATGGCTCACGGCTGCGTGTGTGGATACTCGCTGTTCACGTCGCTGGCTCTGGTCAATCTGCCGCAAACCGAAGTGTGGAGTTACTCGGCGCTGAAGTTTGATCCGAAGAAGGACGCAGTGCGGCGAATCGGTATCAACTTCGGAGCCCCCGGCGATCGGCAGGACGAATCTGGCACGCTGTGGGTGGACTATCCGAACAAAGGCGGAACGTCGCCGGCCATTCCGATAAAGGTAACAGCCGACAGCCCGCGCTACTTCAGGCGGCATTCGTCGCTGCTGAAGGGTGAGGGTGTGAACTGGGTGGCGGGCTCCGGCGTCGAAGGTGCCACCAGCATCACGCTGACGGTCAGCGCGACCGAGCCGAAGACTCCGCAGTCCTACACCGTGCGGCTGCACTTTGCCGAACCAGACGATGCACAGCCTGGCGAGCGAGTCTTCGACATCGCTCTACAGGGAAAACCGATGGCGAAGAACGTCGACATCGCCAAAGAATCCGGCGGCAATCTTGTCGCGATGGTCCGGGAATTCACGAACATCGAAGCCGGTCGAATGGTTACTGTGGAGCTGACTCCTCGCACAGGGCGGCCGGTACTGTCGGGCATCGAGATCGTCGCGGCGGAGTGATTTGCGAATTCAGATTGAGCGGTAAACGAAGTCTCGCAGCGTGCTCTCACGTTATGGATCCACGATCATGAATTAATCAAACACCGCCGAGGCCTGATGAAATCATGAGTCGAATGACCCAACAGATTGCCGCCTGCTGTATCGTCGCGGTGGCTGGCTTGAATCCGGTCTATGCTGACACGGCTCTGAATTCTGAACTGGCGCCGTTTCTGAAGCAGCATTGCTCCGCGTGTCACGTCGGTGAATCAGCGGAAGGAAATCTCGACCTTGAGTCGTATTCTGTCGAACTTTCCGATGCAGAGATCCGGCGGCGCTGGGTGTTCCTGCACGATCGCGTCGCGACGGGAGAAATGCCGCCCGAGTCGGCTGACCAGCCAACTGCCGCTGAACGTGCCCGGTTCTTAACGCAGCTGGGCCAATCGCTGCACAGTGCGGACCTGGCGGATCGAGAAGTCGTTTTGCGACGGCTCAACCGCAACGAATACACGAACACCGTCCGTGATCTGTTCGGCATTTACGTCGATGTGTCTCGCACGCTGACCGATGATTCGACAGAGAGCGGGTTCGACAATATCGGATCGACGTTGTCGGTGTCGGCTGAGCAGTTGGCACTATATGTCGAGGCGGCTGATCTGGTACTCGATCAGGTGTTCGGACCAGCGCGACCGCCGAGGACAATCGACAAGACCGTCAACTTTGCGACGCTGCCGCGCGGTGCCGGAGAGTCGGAACGCAAGCTGAAAGACGGCGTCGTACTGTTCAGCGGGGCAAAATTCCTGCCGATGTACGATGCCAGCCTGCCGTCGCCGGGGTTGTACAAAGTGCAGATGAAAGTTCGAGCGGAGCAGAGCGAGACTCCGGTAATCATGCACGTCAAAGGTGGGAATACCGGTCAGATCGCAGCGCACAACGCAGGCTTCTTTGAGGCGCTGCCGGGCAAGGTCACGACGATCGAGTTCACCGATCGAGCTCCGGAAAGATCCGACTGTTTTGCGATTGGACTGGCCGGCGGATACCCATACTGGAAAGTCGACCCGGACAAGTACAAAGGACCCGGCCTCTTCATCGGAGACATCTCGATCCAGGGTCCGATTGATGAGTGGACCGCAAGTCGGAAGCGACTGCTCGGCGACGTCGATCCAGCAAACGGCACGCTGACTGATGTTCGAGCCATTCTTCTCAAGCTGCTTCCGCGAGCGTTCCGACGGACTGTCGACAACAACGAAGCGGCTCCGTACGTCGCCCTTGCGAAGCAGGCGATGGACGATGGAAAGGACTTTGAGCCCGCGCTCAGAGTCGCACTCAAAGGTGTGCTGTGTGCTCCGGAGTTTCTGTATCTTGAGGAAAGATTCGAAGAAGACGATTCAAAGACCGTCGTCAATGACCCTTCCGTGGCGTCGAGACTGTCTTACTTCCTGTGGAGTTCTCAGCCGGACAAAGAGTTGCTGACGCTGGCAGCGCGAGGCGAATTGAGAAAGCCGGACGTGCTGCGGGCTCAGGTGGGCCGAATGCTGGCGAATGCGAAGTCGCAACGCTTCGTCGAAAACTTTACCGGGCAATGGCTGAGAGTTCGCGACATCGACTTCACCGTTCCCGACCGACGACTTTATCCGGAATACAACGAGCTGTTGCGTCGGTCGATGATTGATGAACCGCGCGCGTTCTTCCGCGAGATTCTTGAAAACGATCTCAGCGTGCAGAATTTCATCGATTCAAACTTTGTAATGATCAATCAGCCGCTCGCCGAATTCTACGGAATCAACGGCGTGATCGGCCTGAAGATTCGCCGAGTCCCACGGCCGGCCGGCAGCGTGCGTGGCGGAGTGTTGACGCAGGCCAGCGTGCTGAAAGTTTCGGCCGATGGAACAAGAACGTCGCCGGTGCTGCGAGGAGTGTGGATCCTCAATCACCTGTTCGGCACTCCGTCGCCGCCTCCGCCACCATCCGTCGCGGCCGTCGAGCCCGATGTTCGAGGGGCGACAACTATCCGCGAGGTATTGGCGAAACATCGAGCGGACCAAAGCTGCAACCGCTGTCACCGAAAAATTGATCCGCCTGGCTTCGCGCTGGAAAGTTTCGACGTCCTGGGTGCTCACCGAGACTGGTACCGAACCCGGGACCGCAGCGGTAAGCATGTAAAGAGAACGCTGCATCCGCACGCGCCGACCAGTGTGCAGTACAGGCAAGGCCCCGATGTTGATTCTTCGGGTGTTATGCCGGACGGACGACCGTTCGCCGACGTCCGCCAGTACAAACGCCTGCTGCTTGAAGATGAAACAGCAATGGCACGATCGTTGACACGACTGCTTCTGAGCTATTCGCTTGGTCGGCAGGTTGGTTTTTCAGACCGACCCGCCGTGGAAGAAATCCTCGCCAGCGTGAAGGCTGAAGACTACGGGCTACGATCGATCATCGACGAAATCGTGACGAGCGAAACATTCGGCGGTCCGTAACGGCTGAGGTTTCAATCGCCATAAAAACAAGAGGAAGAAAATGGCCACAGATAGGCACGGATAAACACAGATATCTGCCTGAAGCATCCTTGAAATCTGTGTTTATCCGTGCCTATCTGTGGCCAAAAAGTTTGAGAATTGGTTCCGTGACGCGCTTGTTGTTTTAAGTCGCCGGCGCGGACCCGGAATTCACATTTGAGGATTCAAGACATGAGTCATTCACCGGCTTCAGCATTCGGAATTCACGCGCCGCGGCTGTCCCGCCGCACCATGCTGCGAGGAGCCGGCGTGGCGATTGCGCTGCCGGCTTTGGAGTGCATGGTCCCTCGGTCGGTCGCTCAGTCGAATCGGGCTGTGCCGCGACGGATGGTGGCGATCAATTTTGAATTGTCGTTTCACCCGCCGAACCTGATGCCGGAAAAATCCGGTCGCGACTACGAGCTGACTCGGTACCTGCAGCCGTTGGAAGATTTGCGGAACGACTTCAGCGTGATTTCCGGAACGTCGCACCCGGAAGTCGATGGTGGTCACGCGGCGTCGAAGTCGTGGCTCAGCGGTGCACCTCATCCGGGTGCTGCGAACTTTAAGAATTCGATCTCCATCGACCAGTTGGCGGCGAAGCAGATCGGTTTGCAAACTCGGTTTGCGTCGCGGCAACTGGGATCGGGAATCGCGATCTCGGCCAATGGCGTGAAGCTGCCGGGCAGCCCGTACCCGGTTCACCATTTCAACGAGATGTTTCTGGAAGGGCGACCCGACGAGAAAGCAAAACGTGTCGAACGTCTGCGCGAAGGACAAAGCGTCCTCGACACAGTGCTGGCCGCTTCGAAGCGGATGCAGCAGCGAGTCAGTCTTCTGGACCAGCAGAAACTGGACGAATACTTCACGGCGGTGCGCGATGCCGAGCAGCAGTTTCAGAAGTCGGAACAGTGGCAGAACAAGCCGAAGCCGAAGGTCGATGCGAAACCGCCGATTCGCATTCAGGATCGAGCCCGGATCATTCAGAAAGCGAAGCAGTTTTACGATGTGATGTTCCTGGCGCTGCAAACCGACTCGACGCGCCTGATGACCTATTGCGTCAACGATTCCAGCCTCGTGCCCGTGCTGCCGGGCGTTTCGCAGAACTACCACAACCTTTCGCACCACGGTCAGGATCCGGAGAAGTTGAAACAGCTTGGGCTCGTGGAAGCGGAGTATCTGAAGCTGTACGGCGATTTTGTGCGTCGGCTGAAAGAGACGGTCGAAGGCGGATCCACGCTGCTTGACCGCACGATGGTCATGCTGGGCTCTCACATGCACAGCGGCGGCCACGACAACCGCAACCTGCCGATTCTTCTGGCTGGCGGCGGTTTCAAACACGGCCAGCACCTGGCATTCGACCAGACCGACAACGCTCCTCTGGCCAACCTCCATGTCAGCATGCTGCAAAAACTAGGTCTCCCCGTCGACTGCTTTGCGACAAGCACGGGCACGTTGAACGGGCTTGAGCTTTCAAGCTGACTCGTGGTCGTTAAGAATGAAAACTCTCCGGACCTATCAGGATGAGGTTTTCATTGAACGACTCCCGAAACAATCTGGCAACGTATCAGCAGCTTCTACTGGCTGTTGTTTTCGCGCTGACATTGTCGACCCGAAGTATTGCCGAAGAGGCTCCCGCGCCGACTGACGTCGAAGGATTACGTTTTTTTGCAGAGCAGGTTGAGCCACTTCTGAAGGCGAAGTGCTTCGGCTGCCATTCTCATGCTTCGGGAGAAATGGAGGGCGGACTGACGCTGGATTCCCGAAGTGGCTGGAGAAAAGGCGGCGATCGTGGGTCGGCGATCGTGCCAGGCAAGCCGGAAGAAAGCCTGCTGATCAAGGCGGTGCTCCGTGGTGACTCGACGTTCCAGATGCCGCCGGATGAGAAGCTCTCTGCAGCCGAGATCGAAATTCTGACTGAATGGATTAAGCGCGGAGCACCCGATCCTCGGAAGACGAAGCCTGATCTGGAGCAGGTCAGCGACCCGACTGACTGGTGGTCACTGCGTCCGTTGCGTCGGCCGGCTGTTCCGAAAATCGCTACCGGGAATCGCGAAACCGGCAATGCCATTGACGCGTTTATTCAGCGACGACATTTGGAAAAGGAAATTTCGTCTGCCCCGAGGGCGGATCGACGGACTTTGATTCGCCGGGCCTATTTCGATCTGCACGGGCTACCGCCGACTCCGGAAGCGGTTGAGGCATTCGTGGCCGATCCCGACCCATTGGCTTTTGAAAAGCTGGTCGACGGATTGCTGGCTTCCGATCGCTACGGCGAACGTTGGGCGCGACACTGGCTCGACACGGTGCACTTTGCCGATTCACACGGGTGCGAACACGACGTCTTCCGGCCAAACGCCTGGCGGTATCGCGATTACGTCGTCGCCAGTTTCAATCGTGATACGACCTGGGGACGATTCATTCGTGAGCAACTGGCGGCGGATCGGTTTTATCCGGACGAGCCTCAACTGACGGCGGCTTTGGGATTCATCGCGGCGGGGCCGCTTGAGTTAAGTCGTGCGGGAACTGCGCCGGTAACATTCGACTATCTCGACCGCGACGACATGGTGGCTCAGACGATGGCCGCTTTTGCCAGCACGACGGCCAACTGTGCGCGTTGCCACGATCACAAATTCGATCCAGTCAGCCAGGAAGATTACTACTCGCTGCAGGCCGTGTTTGCCGGAGTGGGGAAGGGCGCGGTCGCGTTTGACGTTGATCCGGAAGTCGGTCGCCAGCGTCGTCAGCTCAATACTTTGATGGCGGCGACGAAGAACGACGACCGATCGACGCTCCTGTCAAAAGAGCACGCCGACGTTGTAGCGGAATGGGAGGAAGCGTTTGGGCATGAACCCGCCTCCTGGATTCCGCTCGCTCCGAGCGAGTTTCTGTCGTCAGACGGCTCGACACTGAAGGGGCTTGAGGACGGTTCGATTCTGGCATCGGGTGTCCGTCCGGAAAAAGACACTTACACAATCACGGCGCCACTATCGCTGTCAAAACTTGCCGCTTTGCGACTGGCCGTCCTGTCTGACGACAGCCTGCCGATGAAGGGGCCGGGCCGGCAGGACAATGGCAATCTTCACTTGTCCGAAGTTGAAGCGTTTGTCGTCGATGGCGATTCCACCGTACGCCGTCCGCTGAAGTTTCATCAGGCGATTGCCGATTTCGATCAGTCGGGCTGGACGATTTCTCACGCGCTCGACGGAAACGTCGCGACGGCCTGGGGGATTCATCCCAAAGTCGGCCAGTCGCATTACGCCGTGTTCGAACTGGAAGATCCCTTGAAGCTGAAGCCATCCAGTCAGATCGTCGTCGTGCTGAAGCAACTGCATGGCCGCGGTCATCTGATCGGACGTGCCAGGCTTTTCGTAACGGACTCTTCCGGAGCGACGGCCAACGTTCTACCGGACTCGGTTCTGGCCGCGGTCAAGGTCCCGCGCGCTCAACGTTCGGAAGAGCAGCAGGCGGGCATCGCAGCTCACGCCTTACGAATTTACGCCGAGAAGCAACTGGCCAGTCTGCCAGCCCCGGCGTCCGTCTATGCCGTGTCGAGCGGTTACTCACACGCGAAAAAACTGGCCAGTCCAATGGCGCCAAAGATCGTCCACGTGTTGCGGCGTGGCGACATCGATCAACCGGGTGCGGTTGCGTCGCCGGGTGCATTATCGGCGATAATTTACCTCGCTGGGCGATTCGATCTGCCCGATCCGAATGACGAGGCCGCCCGTCGATCGGCTCTGGCTGATTGGCTGGCCTCGCAAGATAACCCACTGACCTGGCGGAGCGTCGTGAATCGAACATGGTCGTACCATTTTGGTCGAGGCCTGTGCGACACGCCGAACGACTTCGGCCGGATGGGAGGCACGCCTTCTCATCCAGAGCTTCTCGACTGGCTGGCCGTTTGGTTTCGCGATGACGCCAAAGGTTCGCTCAAGAAACTGCACCGGCTGATTCTGCTTTCGTCCACCTGGCAGCGTGCGTCGGCCATGCCTGATTCAACCGGCGTGACATCCGACGCTCGCGGCGATCAAACGGTCGATGCACAATCAATCGACTCTGAAGATCGACTGTTGTGGCGAATGATTCGTCGGCGACTCGACGCTGAGTCTTTTCGCGATTCCGTTCTCCAGATTTCTGACCGGATCGATCTGACGATGGGCGGGCCAGGCATTCAGCAGTTCACGCAGTCAAAGGGTGCCCAGTTATCTCCGAAGCTGGATTACGATGCCTTTGACTGGAACGATCCTTCCGCCGGCAGACGCAGTATTTACCGAGCCGTCTGGCGAGGGTTCCCGGATCCGTTTATGGAGTCGCTCGATTTTCCGGACCTCGGACTGCTGTCTCCGAAACGCGGAGAGTCGGTGTCCGCGCTGCAGGCGTTGTCCGTGTTCAACAACGATTTCGTTCTGCACCACAGTCAGGTTCTGGCGAAGTCGCTGGAGGCAACTCAGACGGCGATTGATGACCAGATCGCGCAGGCGTGTCGGCTCATTTATTTACGTGAGCCTCGTGACGCTGAACACGCACTGCTTGTCGCGTACGCTCAGAAATATGGGCTCGCGGCAACGTGCCGAGTTTTACTGAACAGTAACGAGTTTCTCTTCGTGGAATAGGACAAGGCGATATCAGCATGACTGACTCGCGGCGTGATTTTCTGTGGAACATTGGCGGCGGCCTGGGTGGGCTGGCCGTTTCGCAGATGCTCGCGCGCGAGGCGTTGTCGGCAGAAAACGAGCAACCGAAGCCTGAGTTCAACGGCGGGCTGCATCATCCCGCGAAAGCTCGGCGAGTGATTCAGCTCTTCATGACCGGCGGCGCGAGTCCGATGGACACGTACGATTACAAGCCGGAACTGGACAAGCTGCACGGACAGAAACTGGGTCCCGAGAAGAAGCCGGAAGGCTTTACGGCGATGCCCGGTGCGATCATGAAGAGCCCGTTCAAGTTCAAGCAGCATGGCGAGAGTGGCCGCTGGGTCAGCAGTGTCTTTCCTCATCAGGCCGAAGAAGTCGATGAGATGGCGTTTCTGATGGCGATGGCGTCAAAGACGAACGTGCATGGACCGGGCACTTACATGATGAACTCCGGTTTTCTGTTGCCGGGGTTTCCGTCGATGGGCGCCTGGATTTCTTACGGTCTCGGAAATCTCACCGACGAACTGCCCACGTTCGTCGTGCTGCCTGACGCGAAAGGGCTGCCTTACAACCAGAAGGGACCGTTCTCGTCGGGATTTCTTCCGGCGGTGAACCAGGGCACCGTGATTAACGCGTCGGGAAAGAACCCGGTCCCTGATTTGTTTGCTCGCGAGAAATACGAATTCGCGACGCGCGACGCGGACCGCGACGGCTTCGATTTATTGCGAAAGCTGAACGCCGGACACGCGCAGAAGAGTCCGCTGGATTCGCAGCTGGATGCCCGGATCAAGTCGTACGAACTGGCAGCCCGCATGCAGTTGTCCGCTCCCGAAGCGTTTGATGTCTCGCGGGAAAACGAATCGACTCACAAGGCCTACGGTCTGAACGAACCGGTCACCGAAGATTTCGGACGTCGCTGTCTGCTGGCTAGGCGACTGGTCGAACGAGGCACTCGGTTCGTGCAGGTGTGGAGCGGTCCTCAGGGAGCAACCGGCAACTGGGACAATCACGGCAGCATTCCGAAAGAGCTGCCGCCGATCGCGAAGTCGGTCGATCAACCGATCGCCGCTTTGATTCGGGACCTGAAGTCGCGCGGCCTGTTCGACGACACGCTATTGATCTGGACGACCGAGTTCGGCCGCACGCCGTTCGCTCAGGGCGGCGACGGTCGAGATCACAACGGCGGCTCGTTCGTCACCTGGCTGGCCGGAGCCGGCGTCAAAGCGGGAGTCGCCTACGGAAACAGCGACGACTGGGGCTACAAGGCGCAGGAAGGAAAAACCTACTGCTACGACTTCCACGCCACGGTGCTGCACCTTCTTGGCATCGACCACCAACGCCTGACCTACCGCCAGAACGGCATCGACCGCCGCCTGACCGACGTCCACGGCCACGTCGTTGAGGAAATACTCACGTAGGTGCGTCGCCAGGACTTCCTGCTTTCATCGGCGACTGATGCCTTGAGGCTATTCGACGTTGTCAATTTGTGGACCTGTCACATTACAGACTTTTCCGTGAAGAAGCTGGAATCGCGTCGTATCCTTCTCGCCGATTCGGCGCGAGCACCATTTGACGAGGCTTCGGAGAGAGATGCAGTGATCAGGATTGCCCAAGACCTTATCAAGGTCGATTCGCCCGGCGATCTTCGCTCCGTCCAAGCGTTCGTTGAAACTCTGACCCGCCTCCAGACAGTAATTCTTTAGTTTTCCTTTTGGCCCGCGGATTGTCTCAGGATCACGTTCGATCTTATCAATCGAGATACCAAGGGCGTCCTGTGTTGCTTGTGCATCGGCAAGGAAATATGCCTCGACCATGGGTACAAAGAATTGCACGGAAGCTCGATCCGTCAAGTCCTGCTGCCGGAGAATTCGGTCCAGCGGTTCCCTGTATGTATCAAATACAGCTTTGTGATTTGGCTGCCGCTCTTCCAGATCGTCGATGACCACCGCGTAATTCGACGGAGACTGTTGAAGGAAACCACGAACGTTCAGAGCGAATTCTTCCTGTCTTGAAGAGATCAACTGTCCTTTGCCAACCATCTTCAACTTTTTAGTTGTCGACCGAGGGCTAAGTTGACCGATCCTTCTTCGAACTACGACATGACATCGGCCCGTCGTCTCAATGCTGCGGAAAAAAGCTGGCAGAAATTCTTCTTCACCTCTGCCAGTGACCCACAAACCAATCGTTGAGTAATTCCACTCATCGGTCGTCGGCATAGCTATTCCCCAGCGCCGATGGGTTCTGGTCGCGATTGTCCAGCTAGCGCTTCGGACATGTACAAGGAACCGACAGGATATTCTTCAAGAAGGTCGTTGACCTCTGTGATAGCACTGACTCTCTGAAGCGATGTCTTACCGTCGTCCACAATCGCAGCCAGAATATCGTGCGGCTCAAACTGGCTGATCAGTACCGGAGAGTGAGTGGCGATCAGGATCTGTTTGTTCCAGTCGGCAGCCGCTTTCTGCATTGCGTCCGCCAGCACTGCGATAGCCCACGGATGCAGTGAAATCTCCGGCTCGTCAAACAGCAACATGGATGTTCGGTGCGCACCTTCCGAGAACAAAGCGGTCAAAAGTAAGAGCATTTGTAAATGGCCATCGGAAACGCCAGACGCAGCAATTGGATTCCTGCGGCCTCGCTCAAGAAAACTGGCATAGACTGAGTTCGGGCCGGTCTGGTCGAAGACAATTCCTTCGAAATCAGGAAATGCCCGTTTCATGAAGCTGATGACGGTCGCGTATCGATCATCGATTTCTGCCTTGTCTTTGATGTTTCTCAAAGCCGACCAAATGTTTTGGCCGCGATCGAAAAGATGCGTATGGTGACTCACATCAGAACCACGGGTCTTGAGCGGATGAAGAGCAAATGATCTTGAATGATAGTAGCGAACGTAGTGCAGCAATTGATCAAGTTCGCCCGCAATTGCGTCATCAGTGTTGAAATTCAAATACGTAGAAAGAGTGAGCTTTTCTGACTCTCTTAGATTTTCGATTGGGACGAGCTGATCCACACCGGAATGGTATAGAGTTGCTTTTTCGCTTCCTGTTGCACGTGCGACCAACACCTTACCCCCGGCAGTCAGACTCTCGCCTGCACAAGGGTGGATTCGCCCATCAGTGAGGTCGAATGAAAGTTTGTATTTTACGGCATCAGTTTCGAGGCAGATTTCAATCGTCTGATCATCATCTGCCGCTCCATCGTACAACACGCCAATTCCGTGGCTCCGGCTGGATGAGGCTTCGGCGACGCCGCGAATTGCACAGTCTCTGACAAACCAGATGGAGTCTAAAAATGTTGATTTGCCCGATCCATTTGGACCAAACAATACGGTAATGTCACCTGTCTCCAGCTCTTGGACTTGTGCAAGCGAGCGAAAGTTTCTAATCGAAATTTTGCTGAGTTTTGTAGACATTAACTTCATCTCCGAAACGGACGATATTCCCGCCGTATCCAGATTGTAGGATTGGGAAGAACTGCTGACATCCGTGACGAGTCAATCAGCTGGAAATAGTTACGAATGAGCCGTAATCACTGATTTGAGGCTACAGCTGGCCCATTTCTGCACCCTTTTGCGCTAGTTGGAGCTCTTACCGGTGGTGTTGAGTGAACGACCTGCCAGCTCGTCGGTTGCCCCGTCTCCGTCAGCTACTTGCCGGACATCCATAGTGCGGCGGCGATTTTGGGGTCGATGAGTTTTCCGGTGGCGACTTGCTGGGTGAGCCATGCTCGCAGGTTGGTTCGGGGGATTTTGTGGACGGTGATTGATTCGGATTCGTCGCCGCCGCCTTCGTCTACTTTCGTCAGGCCGGTCGCTTCGAAGAAGGTGATCAGTTCGTTGGTCAGCCCGGCGGAGGAGGGGCCGGTCTGGAGTTCCCGCAGGCTCGCCGCCGTGTAGCCGGTTTCTTCGAGCAGTTCGCGCCGGGCGGCTGTTTCAAAGGCTTCTGATTCTGAGCCGGTGATGTCTCCGGCCAGGCCGGCGGGGAGTTCGATGACGGTTTTACCGACCGGCGGACGGAATTGCTCGATCAGCAGAACCTCGTCGTTGTCTGTGCAGGCGATGATGGCGACGACCCCGGCCGAGCCGACTCGCGAGGCGAATTCCCAGCCGTTTTGCGACACCAGGCTCAGAAAGCGACCCTTGTGGAGAGTTTCGTGGTCGACCGAGTCTGTCATGGTCTTGCCGCAATGCAGAAAGGAGTGAAGCCAGGCCGTTGAAACCGGAGGTGGCATCTTCGAAGATGCCCGCCCGCTTCGCCAATGAAGCGTTTTCCCGCGAAAACCGCAGAAGAACCAACCTGTGCCGCAGCCGGCATATCAGAAACCAACCGGATCAGCATCTCATGGCAGACGATTCTCAGCAGAACAGCACTCCCAACGACACTCCGAAGAGGAAGAAGCCGGATCGTTTTGAAGCCGCTCGACTGGTCAAGCTGGAACAGATCGAAGAACTGGGGCACGACCCCTGGGGGCAGCGGTTTGACGATCACATCAGCATCGAAGAGGCTCGCGGTAAGTGTCTGGAAGAAACGGGTGAACTCGGCGAGAAGGTCCGCATTGCCGGACGGCTGATGACTCGCCGTAAGCAGGGTAAGGTGAGATTTTTCAACGTGAAGGACTGGAGTGGAAAGATCCAGCTTCTGTTCAGCCGTGGCGACCTTTCCGAAGAACAGTGGAAGTTGATGAGCGCGCTCGATCTGGGCGACCTCGTCGGCATCGACGGATTCATGAAGCGCACCGACAGTGGCGAAATTTCGATCTTCGTCGAGAACCTGACGGTGCTCTGCAAGTCTCTCGCTCAGCCGCCGGAGAAGTTTCATGGGGCGAAGGATATCGAGCTGCTGCTCCGTCAACGGTACATCGATCTGATTTATAACGAAGGCGTGCTGGAGCGAATGCTCAAGCGGACGGAAATAATTTCGACCGTTCGCGACACGTTGCGGACTCACAAGTTCGTTGAAGTGGAAACGCCGGTGCTGCATGCGATCGCGGGTGGAGCGGCGGCTCGACCGTTCACGACGCACCACAACGCGTTGGACATCGATCTTTATTTGCGGATCGCGCTGGAGCTGCATCTCAAGCGGCTGATGGTCGGCGGCGTGGAACGCGTCTTCGAAATCGGTCGCGTCTTTCGGAACGAGGGCATTGACGCCACTCACAATCCGGAATTCACGATGATCGAAATTTACCAGGCGTACGGTAATTACGAATCGATGATGGACCTGACCGAGGAACTCATCTGCAACTGCGTGAAGTCAGTCAGCGATTCGATGGTGCTGCCGTGGGGCGACAAAGAAATCGACTTTACGGCTCCATGGAAACGCGAAAAGTACGGCGACCTGTTCAAGGAACACGCCGGCATCGATCTGCCCGATCAGGCCGGAGTTCTAGAACTGGCCAAGTCGCTCGGTCTGGAAACTGAAGGCGTGCATCACGACGTGCTGGTCAACGGAATCTTCGAAGAGAAGGTCGAGGACTCGCTGGTCGGCCCGGTCTTCGTGATCGACTACCCGGCATCGATCTGCCCGCTCACCAAACGCAAACGCGACAACCCCGACATTGCTGAGCGGTTCGAGCTGTTCATTCACGGCATGGAACTGGCCAATGCCTACACCGAGCTGAACGATCCGCGGCTGCAGGAAGACCTGTTCCTGACACAGCTCGACGGCATGTCCGAAGAAGACTCGATGGCCACGATGGATCACGATTTCGTGCAGGCTCTGAAAGTCGGCATGCCACCGGCAGGCGGTTTGGGAATCGGCATCGACCGTTTGATCATGATCCTGACGAACGCTCGGAGTATTCGGGACGTGATTTACTTCCCACTGCTAAGACCGGAAGTCTGATTCTCAATGCATCGAACTTTTTTGCCACGGATGGGCACAGATTCACTCGGATGGTATGGATGCTTCATGAAGCCATCCGTGTTTATCCGTGAAATTCCGTGGCTTAATTTCATGAAGCATCTGTCAAGAACTCTCCTTTAATCTCTGCGATTCAAAAAACAGAAATCCAATCCCTCTCAAAACTTGAGGCTGTCTCGATGCCCGAATTCACGACCGAAGTTCTGTTTCGACCGGAAACTGAGCAGCTTCGATTTCTGCCTGAAGGTCCATACCCGAACGGCGACGATCGGCTGAGCTGGGTCGCGATTCAGCATGGAGCCGATGCCAAGTCCGGTTCGCTGAACCTGTTTGACTTTGCGAGTGGTTCCAACCAGTCGATCGATTTGCCAGGTCGGCCGGGCTTTGCGTTTCCGACGAATCGAGATGGCGTTTTCGTGACCGGAATGGAGCGGCAGATCGGGCTATTTGATACGAACGGCTCTTCGTTCAAGCCACTGGGCGATCCGGTCGAAAGTGGCGTGACCGGAACGGTCATCAACGACGCGGTCGTGTTTTCCGGAGGGCTGATTTTCGGCTGCAAGGATTTGAATTTCGCCGAAGCCAAGGCGGGACTCTATCTCTGGCGCCGAGCGGACTGGCAGACGATTCGTCTGCTCGACGATCAAACATGCTCCAACGGAAAGGTTGTCTTCGGTGATGGCGAGCGAGTGACGCTGCTCGATATCGACACGCCAACGAAGACGGTCGTCCGGTACGAACTTGACGTGACGGACGGAAGGTTGTCACCGCCGGAGGTCGTGGTCGATCTTCGCGTTGGCGACGCATTTCCGGACGGAATGATGGCCACTCCGGACGGAGCCAGCGTGATCATCGCGTTTTACAACCCGGCCGATGCGGCGTTTGGCGAGGCGAAACAGTTTTCACTGGCGACGGGAGAAGTAGAAGCCGTCTGGCGAACGGAAAAATCGCCACGCGTCACGTGCCCGCAGCTCGTAGAACGTGACGGCCAGATCAAGCTGATCCTGACGACGGCCGACGAGGGAATGACTCCCGAGCAGCAGGCAATGCACACGAACGCCGGCGCTCTGTTTATCGGCGATACGGAATTCGCGTCGCTGCCGGAAACGCCGTTGTTCGACATTCCGCAGTAGAGTTGGCACCGTCGCAAAACGCGAACTCGGAAGACTCCGTCTGAAAAGAGCAGAGCATGGAAGAGCGGCGAGAGCGACCAGGCCGGTTCGTGTTTCACGATCTGATGACGTGCGATTCTGATCGCTCGGTGAAATTTTACCGCTCGCTGTTTCCTGAATGGGATGTTCAGGATGTCGATCTCGGCGAAGCAGGCACGTACCACGTCATCCGCGTCGGTGGCTTGAAATGTGGTGGGATAGTGCCCGTTGATTCGTCGTCCGGACTAACCGCTCACTGGGTTGGCTACGTCGAAGTTACCGACTGTGATGCTGCCACCGAGTGTGCCGTTGCCGAAGGTGGGCAGGTTCCAGTACCCACGATGGACGTGCCAGGCATCGGAAAGTTTGCGGTCGTCATGGACCGCCAACAGGCCATGCTGAAAGCGATGGAGCCGACAAGTCCGATCGAACTCCCGTCTGAACCGACGTCCGGTCAATTTTTCTGGAACGAGCTTCTGACGACGGACGTTGCATCCGCCAGATCGTTCTATCAGTCGGTTTTCGGATGGTCGGCGATCGAGCAGTTCTCATCAGCCAGGGGCGAACACACAATCATGCGAGCAGGGGACGAGGATGTCGCTGGCGTAATGCCGATGTCGTCAGAAGCGGATCACCCGCCGGCATGGCTGACATTTCTCTACGCCGAAGACATCGACGCTCGCTTCGAAGTCGCTGAAAATCTGGGAGCACAGACTGTCATCGCGCCGCGGGACATCCCGGATGCCTGGCGATTCTCCGTGCAGGTCGACCCTGTCGGTGCAGTGTTTGCGATGATGCAATTATCTGCCGAAGAGTTGGTAGACTGACGCTGCAAAGCCCGAATCATCAAAAAGCAGTCCCCTCTCCCCCAACAACTCGCCGAAGCCAACGTGGTTATCACCGACGATTCTACCGGCGAGTTGTTGGGGGAGAGGGTTAGGGTGAGGGGGCCTGCGACACCATGACAAGGCGATCGCGTAAGACTGAACCGGCAAAGGCATTACCGTACCGGCGCGAGTTGCGCGAACGATCGACCAAAGTCGAGCAACTAATCTGGGCTGTTGTTCGCAATCGAAAATTGGCCGGGCTGAAGTTCCGCCGACAGCATTCAGTCGGCCACTACATCGCAGACTTTGCCTGTCTTGCTCCGCGATTGATTATCGAACTCGACGGTGAGTATCACCGCGAAACCGAAGAGGCTGACGCGATGCGGCAACGGTTTCTTGAGGCCGAAGGATTCCAGGTCTTGCGATTTGCAAACTCGGATGTCCTTGAGAATGTTGAGGGAGTCGCTGTCGCCATTTTGAGGGCTCTTGATTTGCCCCCTCACCCTAACCCTCTCCCCCCGAGTGACGCTAACTTGTGAAACCAGAACTCACTTTCGGGGGAGAGGGGACTGCCTTCGGCCTCTTTGAAATATCATTTGTGAAAGCGAATCATGAAGAAGATTGTCGTAACGGGTGCTGCGGGACGGCTCGGTCGAAAGGTTGTGTCCGACTTGATTTCCCGTGGTTACTCCGTGCTGGGTGTCGACAAAGATCGACCGGAAAAAATGCAGTGCCGGTTTCTGCCGGCTGATCTGACGGACTCGGCAGTCGCGCTTGATGTTCTTGCTGGATCTGACGCGGTCATTCATCTGGCGGCGATTCCCGGTCCGGTTTCTCAGCCATCGTCGGTCACGTTTCGCAACAACGTGATGAGCACCTGGAACGTCACCGAGGCAGCGGCAGCAATCGGTCTTCAGAAGATCGTGTTTGCGTCCTCGGTCTTTACGCTCGGTTGGCACGAATCCCCGACGGCCTACTGGCCGAAGTATGTGCCGGTCGATGAAGACCATCCTCTGACGCCGTTCGAACCGTACGGGCTTTCGAAGGTGATGGGCGAAGAGATCATCGCAACAGCCAGCCGTCGAACGGGGATCCCAGCGGTCAGCCTGCGAATCATGAACGTGATTCAGGAAGACGGCTACTTCGCGTTTCCGTGGCCGACGCCGAGCGGTTTACTGGCGACACGGTTTGTGATGTGGCCGTACGTTGACGTTCGCGACGCCGCCATCGCCTGTCGTCAGGCATTGGAAGCTGACATCACCGGCCACGAAGCCTGCTTCATCGCCGCCGAAGACATCCGCTTCGACGCTCCCACCGTGGCCCTGCTGAGAGAATTCGCTCCGAAGGTTGCAGTCCGGAAACCGTTGGAAGGTTCGGCCAGTGTGATCAGCATCGAAAAAGCCCGCCGCCTGCTCGGCTTCCAGCCGCAGCATTCGTGGCGTCAGTTGAAGCCTGCCGAACACTCCTGAAGCCAACCACGAAAAACACTAAATACACGAAAACGTCAGCCTCCTTTTCTTTCGTGTATTTAGTGTTTTTCGTGGTTGTAAATTCTGACCGATCATTCGTACGGAACTGGTCGCTGAGTCGACTTCGAAGTGACACGGTCTTCGGCACTGTGTACGCTGAGATGAATTCCCGTCGAAGTGCGTTTCGTGCTTCGAAGACTTGACGCAACGGTGCCGTTTACCGGAAATCAATTCCTGATGGCTCGGCCGAAACTCGACAAGACACTCGCGGACTACATGGCGATTGCCATTACTCCTGCGCTGATCATGTTGCTGACCGGCAGCCTGGTGTGGTTTCTGGCGGAGCTGGGTTACGACGGCGGTCGACCATCGCGCATTCGCTGGATTCTCTTCTGGTTTGTCATCGGGGCTGTGCTCGTTGCGAGAATTGCGATCGAAAACGGACGGGCTCACGCCGCCATGTTCCTGGCCGGGCTGGCCGGAGCAACGTCGCTGACGATCTTTAAGTTTGCTCCCGAGGCGCCGCTCGTTCCGATCATTTGCCTGGGCGTTGTCGCCTGGTGTGCGGACAAGCTGACCTGGGACTGCACTCTGATCGACGAATCAGAAGACGCGTCGGGCGAAGGGTTGCTGCAGGTCGCCGGCGTCGCCGACGAGGCAGAGCTGACTGATGGCGACACAGCAGCGCCGCCGACTGACGCTGTTGATGAGCCGAACGTAAAAGCTGATCAGAAGAAAACGCCATTCTGGAAGCGACTCTTCGTCAACGAGTCCGAGCGAGCTGGTAAGCCGCACGCTCCTGGGCTGTGGGTGGTTTATTTTTCTCTGGCTGCGTTACCGCTGTACGGCTTCGGGCAGGTGTGGATTCCAGCGGCGGATGTGGCGTCGCGGCATTTCGCGTTTCAGTGCCTGCTGGTGTACGTCGGCGCCGCACTCGGTCTGTTGCTCATGACAAGTTTTCTTGGCCTGAGGCGTTACTTGCGGCAGCGTAATCTCGAAATGCCCGGCGCGATGGCCGCAACCTGGATCGGTATGGGCTCGGCGATTTCGATTGGCATTCTCGTTGTGGCTCTGCTGTTGCCAAGACCTCAGGGTGATTACTCGATTTCCGAAGCGATTGATTACGTGAGCGAAGAAGTTCAGGAAGCATCCGACTGGGCATTTCTGGACGACGATGGCGGCGAGGGTGAAGGCCAGCTCAGCGGACCGGCCGACGCGGACGCCGAAAAAGGATCAGCGACCGACCCGGACCAACAGGGCAAACCCGGTGGTGAGCAACCAGGCGATCAGGTCGCTCAGAACGATCAGGATAATTCCCAGGATGGCGAAGGCGGCAAGGAGCAAGGTGAAGGCGAGAACGGTCAGGAGTCAGGCGACAAACAAGGCGAAGGTGAGCAGGGCGAGGGAGAAAAAAGCGACGGCGAAAAGACGGCGCAGAACGATGAGCAGGGTTCGAAGTCAGAATCGTCACAAGATGATCAGCAGGCTTCGGCCGATGGTGAGAAGCAGGACGACGGTCAAAAACAGGACGGGCAGCAGACTGCTCAGAGCGAAGACTCCGACGACAAACAGCAGAGTGATTCTGAGGATTCCTCAGAAGAGCAGTCGGGCGAGCAGATGGCTCAAAACGACGCGGAGCAGTCACAGGATGACGCCGGTGAAGAGAATTCTGGCGAGGAAGAATCAGCGGAAGCTGAAGAAGCTGAATCGTCGGACACATCGACGCCCGAGTCAGACAGCAGTTGGATGGACACAATCGCTGAGAACATGGGATCGTTGTTCAAGTGGCTGATCTATGCGGCGATTGCGGCCGGCGTGATTTACATGGCGATTAAGAACTGGCCAGCAGTTTCGGCATTCTTTCGAAACCTGTGGGCTGAACTGCTCGGCATGTTCGGACGAAAACCGGCTGCTACGGTGGTAGAAGGTGAAGAGGCATCCGAAGAGCCGGTTGCTCCGGCGAGACCGTTCAGCGATTTTCGAGATCCGTTTCGATCGGGCAAAGCGTCGCAAAGTTCGCCGGGCGAACTGGTCCGTTACACCTTCGAAGCGCTGCAGGCATGGGCTTTCGAAAATAACTGCGGCCGGACTCCCGATCAGACTCCGATGGAGTTTGGACAGAAACTTCAGACTCGGCGGATGAAAATTTCGAAAGAGGCCCACGAAGTCAGCCAGCTTTATGCGCAGGTTGCCTACGGAGGACACCGACCTGACGATTCCAGCGTGGCGACGCTTCAGAAGCTTTGGCGCAAACTGACGTGACGATGCCGCTCGAAGAACAGCCGCTCGACTTCGTGATCGTCGGTCAGGGCATTGCCGGCACGACGCTTGCCTGGCAACTAAAGTGGCGCGGGCTTCGCGGAGTCATTATCGACCGCGACGACGGGACGTCGGCTTCGAAAGTCGCTGCTGGATTGATGACTCCGGTGACCGGCAAACGGCTTGTTCCCTCATGGCGACTTGACGAAACGTGGGCGGCGGCGGACGACTTCTACCGTCGGGTCGAGGACGAGACGGAGTCGCAATTCCTGACGCAGCCCGGCCAGGTACGATTGTTCGACGCTGAGGACTCGAAAGAAGAATTCGATCGACGGGACTGGTCGGGGCACCCGGTTGAAATTGGCCAGCCATCACAACTCGTCGACAGAAATTCGTTCGACGCTCCGTTCGGCGGCTTCGAGTTGCCAACCGCCAGGCGACTGGATGTGCCTGCTTACCTGGCCGCTTCGCGCGCAGTCTTCGTCGCGGATGACACGTTGCGAATCGCTGATCTGAATCCGGCAACCGACCTGAAATTCGTAGGCGGTGCTCTCTGGTTGGCGAATCACGGCATTCGGACAAAGCGTTTGATCTTCTGCCAGGGGGCAATAGGCGCAGATAATCCTTGGTTCGACGACGTCGAATTCAAAGCGGCCCGCGGCGAAATCCTGACATTGAAAATCGAAGGTCTGGCGGAAACAAGAATTATTAACCAGGGCGTCTGGCTGGTGCCCTGCGGCGACGGAATCTTCAGAGCCGGCTCAACCTATGATTTTGATAATCTCGATCGAGGTCCCACAACGTCAGGCCGGGACGAGATCGTCGAACGTGTCAAAAAGTTTCTGAAGCTGCCGTTCGAAATTGTCGGTCATGAGTCAGGTGTCCGACCGGTCGTGCTGGAACGGCGACCGATCATCGGCGTTCACCGGGAATTTCCGCAGCTTGCGATCTTTAACGGTCTGGGTTCGAAGGGTTCGCTGCTGGCACCGCTGGTCGCCGGTCAGCTTGTCGAGCACCTGTTCAATGGAAGGCCGATCAATTCGGAGCTTGACTACCAGGAACGGTTCCGACCACGTCTTCCAAAGGCCGAGAGACCACGAATTCCACGTCTCACCGAACAGGCTCAGACGCTCGTTCGCGATGTGGTCAGACCGGGCGAAACGGCGATCGACGCCACAGCGGGCAACGGACACGACACCTGTTTCCTGGCCGAGGCAGTTGGTCATGATGGTTGCGTTTTTGCGTTCGATGTTCAGAACGACGCCCTGCAGCGAACGTCCGCTCGAACTGCCGACGTCGGTTATGCGAATGTCACGTTGCTTCAACGCAGTCATGCTGAAATGAAGGCGGCGTTGCCGGAAGTTGATCATGGCTCAGTCGCCGCCGTGATGTTTAACCTCGGCTATCTTCCCGGCGGCGACCACGCCGTTACCACCAGGACCGAGTCATCGCTCACCGCAATCTCAACCGCGTTGAGCCTGGTCCGCTCCGGCGGAATCATCACCGTGCTTGCCTACCCCGGCCACGCCGGTGGAGACGACGAAGCAGGCAACGTCCAGGATCTCATCGACAAACTGCCGGCAGCAGACTTCGAAACATCGATTCGCCGTTCGGCGACGACGAGCGAAACGGCACCGCGGCTCTTCGTCATTGTTCGCCGCTGAGCATGTCGCGGAGTCTCTCTCGGCGACATAGTGGCACGCGTTATGCAAAACATGCTGTTGTGGTCGATTCGGTGCTGAATTGTTGCCTTGTCGCAACATTCAGCGGAAGTCGACCACGACGCATGTTGCGATTTTGCAACATGTTTCTCCAGGTGTTCGCCGGGTTTTCCTCGACCACGCCGCTTCCGTGGAGCTTCGCATGTTTCTGAAATCAGCCATCTACGCGCTCGTTGGAACCCTCTGTCAGGGCGCCTTGTCTGTGGAAGCTGCAGACTGGGCGTTTCGGCGATCCTGGTTCAGCGACGCGCCTGCGGTGGCGTATCAAAGTGCAGGGCCTGAAGCAGCGTTCGCCATGCCGCCTCTTCCACCGTACGCGATGCCGAATTCCAGAAGCGCCTACAGACCGGCAACGCCGCAACGAGGCCCCGGATTCGCCATTCGAAGCACGAGCCGATGGAACATCTACAGTCTCAACAGCGGCCGCAGCTACGACACGACGATCTACCGCGAGTACTCCTTCGAAGCGTCTCCGTAGCTCACATTGGTGTAGGGCATGTCAAGCGCAGCGCCGGCGTGCCAATCTGTATGCCGATGGGAAAATGGTACGCCGGCGCTGCGCTTGACATACCCTACTCTTCGTGTGTGGCGTCAAAGATTCAGGATGCGAGGCCCGAAGACCAGAACTCCGACGACCGCAGCTGCCAACGCGGCAACGAGCGCTGCTGCGGAGGCAATGTCTTTGGCTTGTCCTGCCGCCGCGTCATGTTCGGGCCTCACGATGTCGACCAGTCGTTCGATCGCCGTGTTCAGAATCTCGGAGGCAATGACCAGTCCGATTGCCAGACAGACGCTGCACCATTCAGCCGACGACAGGTCAAAGTAGAGGCCGGCGCCGACGACCGCCAGCGTGGCCACAAGATGGATGCGGACGTGGATTTCTGAACGAATCGCGAAACCGAGTCCGCGAAAGGCGCAGCGAAAACTCGCACAGCGGCTCGCGAAGAATCCAGCAGGCTCATCGCCATAGCTTTGTTTCATGTCACGTGCCACCGTTGTGAGAAATCTGACCGCTGAGGCAGGAAATGATGATAGTAGGCTGGAACGAGCGCAGCGCTGTTCCGGCATCGGAAAGTATTTGACTCACTCCTGCCGGAACAGCGCTGCGCTCGTTCCAGCCTACTGATACTCGGTGGGTCGTCCGGAACATGGGTCGTCCGGATCGTGGCTGACGGAAACGGGGATCGCTATCCTCTCACCCCTCCACTTGTTCCAACACGAGTTTTCGCAAAACCTCTGCCTACCCGAGAAGTCTCCGCCATGTCTGACAAAGTACGAATCGGCATCATTGGTGCCGGAGCTGTTTCTGACTACCACCACGTTCCCGGTATCAACATCGACCCTCGTTGCGAGCTGGTCGCGGTTTGTGACCCGAACGAAGCTCTGCTCGAGCAGCGTCAGAAGGACTGGGGACCGACGAAAACGACAACGAACTACGAAGAGATCGCCGCCGATCCGGACATCGACGCGGTGATCGTCGCGACTCCGAACTTTGTGCATCGCGAACAGACGCTCGCCTGCGTCAACGCCGGCAAGCATGTGATGTGCGAAAAACCGCTCGGCCTGAACTTTCAAGAGTCCGCCGAAATGTACCGAGCCGCTCGGGACAAAGGCGTCCGGCACATGACCGCTTTCACGTACCGGTTCGCTCCGTCGATGCGGTACGTGCGGCATCTGGTGCAGTCGGGTCAGCTCGGCGTGCCGCGACATTTCCGTAGCCAGCGATTTCTCGACTGGCCGGAAACGAGTTGGGGCTGGCGTCAGTACAAACACCTCGCCGGAGCCGGCGACCTGTTCGACATGACGATTCACCGGATTGACTTCTCGATGGACCTGATGGGTCCGATCAAGGCGATCTGCGGAGCGATCGCGCAGTTCGCTCCTCGAGACAAAACGGTCGACGGAGAGACCTGCGAACCGTCCGAAGTTGATGACTGGTCATCGCTGATCGGCCAGTTTGAAAACGGTGCGACCGGCGTCTGGGAAGGCAGCACCGTCATGAAAGGTCACCACAACAACGGCTTCGGTTACGAGTGGGCCGAGGTCAACGGCTCGGAAGGTTCGGCCGCGTACCAGCTCACCGATCCGAACAACGTGATCATCGGCAAGCACGGCGGCACGATGGAAAAGGTGCCGGTCCCCGAAGAATTCCTGGTCATCGAAGGCAGCCCGCGACCCGGCAACGAAGGCGTGCCGAGCACAGTCTTCCGCTACGACCTCGTCTGGGAATTCGTGTCGGCAATCGTCGAAGAACGCGATGCTCTGCCTGGCTTCGATCACGGAGCACGGGCGCAATTCATCGCCGACGCCTGTCTGGAATCCTTCGAGAAGAAAGCCTGGGTCGACATCAACCCGGACCTTGGTTGAGTGCAGTAGGTCAGGCTCTGCCTGACGGAGTCGCTGGTACCTTCGGAGCATTCCTCTCGTAGATTTTTCAACCACGAAAGATACTAAATACACGAAATTGTCATGGTGATTTTTCGTGTATTTAGCGTATTTCGTGGTTCCATTTTCGGTATGCGACTTCGTCAGGTTGAGCCGGACTACTGATTGGAAGGCAAGCGTGTCTGAGTCGCAGAGCAGTGCTGAAGGCAGCTCGACGGATCAACCGCGCGACCCTGAGGTTCTTGCCGACGAACCTCGCAACCTCATCGTGCTCGCACTGTTTAACGTGACGCTGCGGTTTTCGTGGATCTTCAAGACCGAGAGCGTCTTGATTCCGCGGTTCATGGACGTGATCGATGGCTCGGGATTCGTCCGCGGGTTCCTGCCGGTTCTGAATCGGTTTGGCCAGAGTGTCGTGCCGTTGTTTCTGGCGGATCGGCTGCGGCGAGCACCGCTTAAGCGGCGAGTTCTCCAAGCAACGTCGACACTGATGGGTGCGTGTTTCTTATCGTTGGCCGGGTTGTGGTACTGGCTGGGCGAGCCCGTTAATGGAGGAGCGCCGGCTTGGATGCCGGTCGCGTTTCTGACGATCTACGTGATCTTCTTTTTTGTCAGTGGCATGAATCAACTGGCTCTGGGCACGATTCAGGGCAAGCTAATTCGAGCCAATCGTCGAGGTCACTTGCTGGCAGTCTCCGGCGTCACGGGATCGGTCATCTCGATCACGCTGGCGTGGTTCCTGCTGCAACGCTGGCTGGAACACCCTCTGCAGTTGCCAGGCAGCGGCTATGTGCTGATCTTCGGTTTTGCCGGAGCCGGATTCGTCCTCGCCAGCCTGTTGACGCTTCCGTTGCGAGAACCGGCGGACAATGAGTGCCCATCAACCGCTCGCAGCGCGAAGCACGCCGTCACGGACGCGTGGGAAATCTTTCGGCACGATCGCGTTTTTCGACGAGCCGCCGTTGTCGCGATGTTGTTTATCACCGTGCAGTTTCTGTTTCCGCATTTCCAGGCGTTCGGACGAAGTCGCATTCCCAGCGAGGAAGAAGGCTTTCATCTGATGCTCTGGGTGATCGCTCAGAACGGCGCCGTCGGAGTCTTCAGTTGGGTTTCGGGAATTATCGCCGACCGCTACGGAAACCGGCTCGCCATTCGGATTCAGGTTTTCCTCTGCACACTGACTCCGCTGATGGCTCTGTTTCTGATCAGCGATTTTATCTACGAAGGTCACAAGTGCTTCTGGTTGGCTTTCGTCTTCCTGGGACTGGTCCCGGTCACCATGAAAACCTTTATCAACTACACGCTCGAACTCACCGATCGAGCCAACCACCCGCGCTACGTCAGCACAATGGGTTTGTGTTTTGCAGTGCCGTTTGTGCTGTCGCCACTTGTCGGAATGCTGATCGACGTCATCGGCTTCCAGCCGATCTTCCTGGCCATCAGCGCGATCATCGGCGTCGGAGCCCTGCTGACATTCCGCATGGCCGAGCCGCGACATTCGCAGTCGTAGCAGTCCTGCTCATCACTCAAAGCTGCGAGCCTTCCGTCGGCACCAGCATCGTTTTGATGATATTACTGACCGTGCCTTTGTAGCGGACCATCTTCTTGAGCTTCTGCCATTCCGGGTGCGGGCCGAAGCCTTTCCAATGTGTCTTGTGGGCTTCTTCGTTCTCCGCAGACAGCATGTAGGTCAGGTTGGGAACGTCGTTCGAAATCAGCGTCTCGCCGAAGAATATCGGACCGAGTCCAACTTCGCGCATGATGTCGATCTCGCCCTTGTTGAACATTTCGACTTTGAGCTGAGCCATGTGGGCGTTGTGGCTTTCGTAGGTTCGCAGTTCGAACAGGCGAGGTTTCTTTTCCTTCGAATACGCTGGCTGTTCGATAACCGGCATGCCGGCGAACGCTTTCATCAGGCGACTTTCGATCCGCAAATACGGCGCCGCATTCTTTTCGATGGCAAAGTACTCGGCGGCGTCTTTGTGATACGCGGCGTCGGATGCGAGAGCCGCATTCAAGCCGCCGAGCGCGTCCAGTGTCGGATACGGAATCAGCACGTAGACCGAGGTGTCAGCTTTCTCGCCGGTTGGAGTGAAGACGCCGACTCGGTCAATCTTCTGGCGATTCAAAGCGGGCAGCAGAGCGTCTTCGACAAAGTTGACGACAACCTCCTGGTTTTCGGCGGTCGGGCAGCGATAGATACGAAATTCGTAGTATTCCTGAGTAGGTGACGCTTCTTCGGCGTTGACAGTTCCGAGTGTCATGGCGGAAACCGCTGCCAGAAGCGTTGCGAGAATACGACGTTGTGAGGTTTTTGAAGTCATCTGTTTGTAACCTGTTGGAATCGGAATCAAGTTTGTTCGTTACGGAGAAGAATGCTGGACTCGCCCCGCGAAAGCAACGAACACGACGAACGGTCAACTCGGGATTCGCAGCCGGACGTCATGTCTGGCACGTTGTCAGGTAGTTGAATAACCATCTTTGAGACAGGCAGAGCTATGAACCCGTTTGTTTTGATCCTCGCACTACTCGGGCAGTCGGGCGCTGAAGTTCCGGACGCAGCACCAGCGAAGGACACTCGCAGTTACTACCTGATTGGAAACTCGCTAACGTGGGACACCGTTCCCGCGTGGATGGATGGGGACGTGCAGTGGCATGTCGACTGCGGCAAGAGTCTGCCGTTCATGCATGCGAATCCGGAAGAGCCGTGTGTGAAGACGTCGACGCTGTGGCCGAAGGCGTTCGTCGAGAAACAGTACGACGTCGTTTCCGTGCAGTCTCACTACGGAGCGACTCTGAATGAAGACGTCGCGACGATTTCGAAGTGGGTCGACATGCAGCTGAAGGCGGAATTTGTCATTCACACCGGTTGGGCTCATCACGAGAAGCGCGCGGTCGAGTACGCCAGCAAGAACATTTCGGCGACGATGCAGCACAGTCCTAAGTACATCGCTGCGTTGCTCGATCGGCTTCGGAAGAAGTATCCGGGGCGCGAATTCCGACAGACTCACGCCATCGACCTGCTGGCGAAGATTGCCGCCGATGTCGAAGCCGGCAAAGCTCCGTTCAAGAGCGTCTCGGATCTGCATCGCGACAAGATTCACGTGAAGATCGACACGGGTCGTTACCTCATGCACAACTGCATGCGTCACGCGCTTGGGCAGCCGAAATCAGCGGTGCATTACGAAAAACTCGATCCGAAGATCAAAGCGTATCTCGACGGTGTGCTGACAGCCGTGCTGACGCCGCCTCCGCAGTAGCGGAGTATTCGTAGGGTATGACAAGCGCAGCGCGGGCACACCATTACACGACCAACGGACTCAAAGCTGTGGTGTGCCTGCGCTGCGCTTGTCACACCCTACGTCGCGTCAAGACAAATCGATGTCCACCGTCAGTATTACCGAAGCACTGATAGGAGGTTGCTCCACTCGTCCGTCCAAAGGAGTTCTGACTCGGCGGGCTCGTTGATTTTTTCGGCGAGAGCGAGGATGTCTGCTGGAATCGGCTGTTTGGAAAGCAGCATCCAGTGGCAGAGGTTGGTTCCCTGATCTTCGTCGGGCATGGACTGAACACAGGCCGAGTGCATGCCGATGTCGCTGGCGAGGCCCTGCACGACGGGTCGCAGATCGAAGTGCAGATTCGAGATGTGGATGCAGAGGATTCCGTCTTCTCGCAGGTTCTGCTTGTAGAGCAGCGCGGCTTCTCGAGTCAGCAGGTGAGTTGGAATGGCGTCTCCGGAGAACGCGTCGAGAACCAGGATGTCGTAGTTCTGCAGTTCTTCATGTTCGAGTGACAGTCGGGCGTCGCCGAGAACCATTTCTGATTGGCTTTCGGAATTCTTCAGGAAGGTGAAGTACTGATCGGCCATTCGAATGACCTCGGAGTTGATCTCGTAGAACCGCAGGTAGTCCTGCTTCTGTCCGTAGGCGGCGAGTGTTCCGACACCCAGCCCGACAACGCCGATGCGACGTTTCTGTCCGGCTCGGTGATGCTGCATGACCAGGCCGACGCCCGATTTCTTACCGTAGTAAGTCGTCGGCAGATCCCGCTTGTCTTCGGCCAGGAACTGAGTTCCGTGCAGGATGCTTCCGTGGAACATTCCTCGTCGGTGTTTGGTTGTGTCGTCGTTGTCCGTCTGGTCTCGAACCTGCAGCACTCCGTAGAAGTTTCGCGAGACTTCAATGGCCGCAGCGACTCCGTCACGAGCGTGAGACTGCAGCGACCAGGCAACGAGGCTGACCCACAGACCGATCATCATCCACGCCGGGCGCGGCTGACCTTTGTAGAGGTAGCTGGTCCGGTCTCGGAAAAGCACCAGCAGCGTGATCAGCAGACAAGCCACAATGCCGATGTGCAGTTCCCAGTAAGCGGGGAACGCGTTGGGAGCGAGCAGCCCGACGAACAGTCCGCCACCCGCGCCGCCAGCCGACATCAGCAGGAAGAACTGTGTGAGGTAGCGAGTGCTTGGTTTCTGCTGAGCCAGTTCGCCGTGGCAAACCATGCAGCAGCAGAACATCGCCGACAGATAAACGGAAACCTGCAGGATGATCGAAACTTCAGTGCCTGACAGCAGAGTCTTCAGCACGCCGAGAAAAGTGGCTCCCAGCAACGCCATATACCACTTCCGCGAGTACCACCGGTCGGCATCGAAGCACAGGATGAACGACATCAGGTAGAGCGTCAGCGGCAGGATCCACAGAAACGGAACCGTGGCAACGTCCATGCAGACCTGATTTGTCGTGGCCAGAAGCATGACGGAAGCGACCATCGCCAGGCCGAACCAGGTGGCTCGATCTGCCCAGCTCGGCGGCTGAGAGTTTTCTGCGGCGGCGGCCTCTGCCTCAGCAGCGTTCTGGGCGAGCGCGTCCAGGTTCTTCATCCGGAACATCCGACAGGCACACGCCGCACAGAAGATGGCGAACGCTCGGAAGCCCCACGACCAGATGCTGGCCTGCGCGGGCGAAGCCAGAACCGGCTCGAACACAAACGGAAACGAGATCAAAGCCAGCAGCGAGCCGATGTTCGACAGCGCGTACAGCCGGTAAGGCGATACTCCGGGAGCCTGCAGACTGAACCATCTTTGCAGCAAGGGGCCGGTTGATGACAGAATGAAATACGGAAGCCCGACACACATTGTCAGTAAGGCGACGATTCGAAACGCCGGCGACGACGAGCCGTCAGGTTTCCAGGAATCGTCAGGCGTGATCGGCAACAAAAACGCTGCCGCAAGCAGTAACGCCATATGAAGACCCGCCTGCCAGCGCGGCGAGAGATGCTGAGTCGTCAGATGAGCGTAGACATAGCCGGCGAACAGCGTGACCTGGAAGAAGAGCATGCAGGTGCTCCACACGGCCGGACTGCCGCCGAACCAGGGCAGGATGAACTTGCTGATCAGCGGCTGCACCTGAAACAGCAGAAACGCGCTGGTGAAGATCGTCGTGGCGAAAATCGGCATCAACAAGCGCGAGCTGCGCGGAGAATCAGTCGTCATCGAAGAGTCCCATGCACGAAGGAGTGTCGGTCCCCGTCCTGGTGACAAGACGGGCGCGTCCGCAAACGTAGCATTCCATTCAATGCCACCCCGCGTGCCGATGCGTCAAATTCCGATTCTCCTGGCCAAAACTCCCTCCACCGTGTGCTGCTTCTAAGGACTAAAGCGGAAACAACGTTTGTTTGGGTAGTGAAGTTACGACGGTCTGCCTTCTCCGGGCCTGAGAGCCCGACTCTCCCAAAGGTGAGTGAAGTTTCTTGAAAAAACGACACCGTTTCTGTGCGAGAGACTGTCGTGGCGATTTCGCGTGTTCCTCGCGGCGCACTTACAACGCCTGTATTCTTCGAACAAGTTAGTGGCAAACGTTGCGGCAGAAGTCTTCGGAGGGAGTTACTGAATGCCAATCATTTCGGTTTACAACAACAAAGGCGGCGAAGGGAAATCGACCGTCACGATTGGCCTCGCTGAGTTTCTGGCAGCTCGCAAGGATCAGAAAGTTCTGGTGATTGACCTCGACGCTCAGGCATCCAGCTCGTGTGCGCTACTTGGTCAGGAAACGCTTCGCGATGCAGTACCGGGCGGTCAGACCGTCAGCCAGTTGATCAGCGAGATCCGTCGCAAGCGTCGTCCCATCGCAAAACTCGATCGCTTCATGATCTGGCGACCGGCGACAGATGCAAAGAACTCGGCGCTTTCAGAGATCGCCGTCATGGTGCCAGATGGTTCGCGCATGTTTGACATCGAGGATTCGCTCAACTGGAAGAAGGATCACAGTCTGTTTCAGAAGTACCTGCGTCCGGCACTTGCGGAATTTGATTACGTTCTGCTCGACCTTCCGGCGAACGTTTCCAAAGGGACGTTGATCAGTATCAACGGTCTGGTCATGAGCGACTTTGTGGTGATTCCGGTCCGGCCAACGCGAATTTCTTTGAGTGGTCTGCCGCGAACCTTTGAGACGATCGACTATGTCCAGACCCGTACCGGCGACGGACGACCGGCCGTTCTGGGGCTGATCCGAAACGCCACTGACCGCAGGTATCAGCAATACAAGGCGAACTTTCCGGAAATCGAAGCCGCTTCACTTTCAAGAGAATTGCCTCCGGTCTTTGACAACCTCTGGCCACCTTCTCCGGCAATGGAATCGGCGACGGATGCAAGCCGGGTGTGCGAAACTCTGAAAGATCGATTCGGGAAGTCGTATGACCATGCCCGGAAAGTTGCTCGCGAGCTGGAACGACGCTGCGCCGACTTTGATATCACGGAAACGAAGTCGCCGCGCCGATCAATCTGGGAGCGGCTCGGTCTGGCGTGACCCAAGCGCGGCTTCGAGCGAATTCTCCCTTAGGAATATATTTCGGGACAACTCCTCTTAGGAACGCGTCCGAAACACTCATGAAACTCAGGCTGAAGTCAGTCTGAAATCGGGAAGTTCTTAGGAATGGTTGGGGATCAACTTCCCAGTTTCCAACTTTGTCATTCCTGCTCAGGCAGGAAACCAGGCCGGAACAGGCACCGCGCCGCTCCGGCATCAGGACTCCGACCAGTTGGCCGCAAAGAGGCACAAAAATTCGCAAAACAGAATGTCATTCTTGCGACTTTTGTGCTGTCTTGCGGCCATCATTCTGGTTGCTGATGAGCCGCTTCGGGAATCACGCAACTCGCCGCTCGTAAATTACGAGTCAAAGTGGGAAGACTGGGTTGAGTCTCCGTCGCTTTTGAGGGCCGGTCAGTCAAAGTTTTCCGGTTGAATCGATCGTGATGAATTCTCCGGTCGTGAAAAGCTGATCTAGGGAGAGCACGGTCCTTTCGTTGCGCGGTTTCGGTTTGTGGTCAGGCTCCTTCGGGGATGTCTGGCTGGAACCGGGGCGGGCAGCTGGGATCGGGCGGGTGATTGTTTCTGAGGTTTTCTGCTCTCGACGGGCGTAGAACTCGGCGACTTCAAGTCTTGCGAGGCTGGCTGTTCTTTTGAGCGGCGGATCGCGGGCGAGGTCGGGAACGATCGCTCGAACACCGGTTGAGATGGCTTCGGCGACAGACGTGAGGACGAGGCGGCGACGGATTGCCGCTCGGGTTTTACGGACGCTGAGGGCGGATCAGGCGGAAGATACTTCCGAACGACTCTCAAAATGCAGGGATGGCACGATGCAGTTTCAGACGTGGCTGGAAGCCCTTCGACTCCGCGTCCGCAAGAACCCACAGCGCAGCACCGCTGCCCGCCGAAAAGCATCGCGGCAACGGTCGGCGGAGGTTCTTGAAGAGCGGGCACTGTTGAGTGTCAGTTCGCTCATAATCAACGGCGAGTTGAGCGTCCTTTCGGACGCTGCCGACTCGATTGTCGTCCGGACGAATCCCGTGGACGGGGTTTCGTTGCAGGTCATCGAGAACGGGATTCAGTCGACAACGCTCGGAAACGTGCTGGTCGCTGACATCACCTCGATCAATATCCGCGGCGGCAGCGGGGCGAACACAATCGACCTCAGCGGCGTCACCGCGGCCGACTTCACCGGACTGACCAGCGTGTCGGTGACCGGTGGCGACGGTGACGACACGATCACCGGAACGGCCGACTTCAACGATACGATTATCGCGGGTGACGGCAACGACACCGTGACGACCGGCAGCGGTGCGAACTGGATCGACGGCGGCGACGGTAACGACACGATCGTGGCTGGCGACGGCGATGACACCATCGAAGGTGGCGACGGTCACGACGTGATCATGGCCGGAGCCGGTAACGACTCGGTGCGAGCTGGCGACGGGAACGACACGGTCAGCGGAGAAGACGGCGACGACACGATCGAAGCTGGCGATGGCGATGACCTGATCAACGGCAACGCCGGGTTGGACGTCATCAACGGTGGCTTCGGCGATGACATGCTGATGGGCGATGCCGACGACGACACCGTGTTTGGTGGAGCGGGTGAAGACATCATCGGCGGCGGCGACGGCGACGACAGCCTGGTCGGTAACTCACAGAACGACGTCATCAGCGGTGAGGCCGGCGACGATTCAATCAGTGCCGGTTCCGGTGCCGACGTTGTGACCGGGGGCGACGGCAACGACTTCATCAATGGACAGGCTGGCGATGACACTCTGGACGGAGAAGACGGCAACGACCTGGCTTACGGCGGCGGCGGTGCCGACGTCGTGTCCGGCGGCGATGGTGATGACACGCTGGTCGGGAACGGCGGCGGTGACACGCTGCTCGGCGACAACGGTATCGACAGTCTCGTTGGTGGAGCGGGTTCTGACCGTCTGGAAGCGGATTCGATCCGGGTTGATCCGACGACGAATCTGCCACAGTCACGACTATTTGCTCTCGCCATCGACGGAAACAATCAGTTCGTCGAACTGGATCCTCAAACGGGTGCCGAGCTGTTCCGTTTCACCGCTCCTGAGCCGTTCAGCGGACAGCAGGACGGGCTCGCGTTCGACGGGACTGACCTCTTCTATCTGAACGGCACGGGCACTGACACGCTGTACCAGATTGACCCGGCAACGCAGACGGTGCGCGATGCTGATCCGATTACGGTTGGCTCGGGCGAGTACGACGGTCTGGCGGTCGTCGGTGGTTTGGTTTACATCCTCGACGTCAACTCGATCGACATTCACGTGTTTGATCCGGCGACAGACTCGATCGTCAACACGCTCAATATCAACGCGGTGAATCCGACGGTTTCGGTACTGGTTGGCGGTCTGGCTGGAGCAGCGAATCCTGACCGAATCATTGCGACAGAAACGGGCGGTAATCGGATTGTCGAAATCGATCCTTTGACGGGTTTGATTACGAGCAGCTTCACACCGGGAACCGTCGGAGCCGGTCAGTACTTCGGTGCGGCCGTGGTCAACGGTGAGATTTACCTGGGCTCGGGCCTGCAGAACAGCTACGACGTGTTCTCGCGGCAGGGCATCTTCCTGAGAAACGTCACGCTGCCGTATAACGTTTCCGGACTTGGCGGCGACGATGTCGGAACGTCTCCGATCATTCCAGGACAGACACCGCAGAACTCGTTCAACATCGACGTGCGATTTACCGGAACGTTCACCGCGAGTCAGCAGGCCGCCTTTACGGCCGCTGCCGCTCGTTGGGAACAGATCATCGTCGGTGATGTGCCGGACGTGTTTGTGCCGGGAATCGGGCAAGTTGACGACATCGTCATCGAAGCTCGGTCGTCAGCGATCGATGGTCCCAACGGAGTTCTTGCCCAAACGGCGATCGTTGCTCAACGAGTGGTCTCGAATCTGCCATCCGCAGCGTTCATCGAACTCGACACGTTTGATATCGCCGCTCTGGAAAGTTCCGGGCAGCTCAGTAACACCGTTCTGCACGAAATTGGTCACGCACTCGGTTTCGGGATTATCTGGTCTGACCTGGGTTTGATCAGCGGAGCGACCGGACCCGATCCGCAGTTCCTCGGCCCGATGTCGATTGCCGAATACAACCTGCGATTCGGTACGAACGTCACTGGCGTTCCTGTCGAAAATATGGGTGGGCCAGGCACGGCCGATGTCCACTGGCGCGAGTCTGTCCTGACGACAGAGCTGATGACCGGTTTCCTGGACGCGGGCGTCGCGAATCCGATTACTCGTCTGACAGTCGCTCAGTTTGCGGACATCGGGTACCAGGTCGACTTTGCGGCGGCCGATTCGCTGAACCTGACTTCGTCGTTGTCGACGTCCAACCTCACGCAGGATCGGCAGAGAATCAACGGTCGATTGACCGGTGAATTCATGCCGATTGGTGCGGCCGGTGCATCGCTCGGTAGCGAAGGAACATTCATCAACAACAACTTCGGAGCGACTCCCACTGTCCAGGGCACAACGCGAGTTCTGGACTACACGCCGATGATGGTCATTCCAGGCCTCGATGCGACGAAGGCTGAGACTCTGACCGAGTCCGAGGCGGCAGCCCTGCTGACCTTCGACTCAACCGCCAAAGTCACCTCTGGCTTAGTCAGTCTGGTTGTGCCGGAAATTGAGCCAAACGACGGCCTGACAAGCGCGCTCAATATTGACAATCTTGGGTTCTCGCTCGACTTCGATCCGAACATCACCGACACGCTTGGCATCAACACGTCGACCGTATTGCCTCACATCTCGATTCAGGGGACGGGGGACGGGACGTTCGACTTCTACTCATTCACTATCGCGAACGCGGGTGACTCGGCAATCTTCGATATCGATTTCGGCAGCGGACTCGCGAACAACGGTGCTGTTAACGGTGACCCGTTTGCCCCGGAGTTGTTTCTGTTTGATTCGTTTGGCACATTCCTGTCGAACAACGATGACGCCTTTCCCGTGGATGCCGGGTCGACATCCGCTCTGGACTCATTCATTCAGTTCACGTTCGCGACACCGGGCACGTATGTTGTCGGTGTGGCGAGCTTCCCATCGAGTGCGATTGCCGGTGGCATCACCGGCCCCGGCGTCCCGGTCGGTTCGGATTACACGCTGCAGGTTTCAATCCAGAACCACATTACATCCGGTACCGCGACGCCGACGGCTGCTCCAACGCGAGCGTTCGGCGACGTTCTGATCGGTGGAACAGGCAACGGAGCCGGACAGGGCGACCTGTTCTTCGGCTCGCCTGGTGACGACCGGATCGTCGGCAGTAACGAAGACGACACAATCTTTGCTGGCGACGGCATGGACTCGATCTATGCAGGCTCGGGCGATGATGAAATCAACGGCGAAGGCGGCAACGACATCATCTTCGGCAACGGTGGATCGGACATCATCGACATGGGTGCCGGTGACGATTCCGGCGTCTGGACGATCAACGACGGCAGCGATACCTACAAAGCGGCCGCCGGTCTCAACACGATCGACCTGAATGGAACGTCAGCCGACGACACGTTCAACATCTCGGGTGTTGGGACCGTCCTGCAGATTTCTGCCGACGTTGCGTCTCCGACAGTCGACCCCATCGTGTCCATCGAAAGCGGCACGATGATTGTCAACGTCAACGGTCTGGCCGGTGACGACACGTTCAACTTCGCATCGATCGATCTGGTCAATGAAATCTTCCTCAACGTCAACGGCGGCACCGGGCGCGACATGATCAACACGAACGGCGTTGATCTGTCGGGTATTCGAGTCGGTTTTGACGCGGGCGACGGTGACGACACGATTCTTGGTGGAGCGGGTTCTGAAACGATCGTGGGCGGTGCCGGCAATGACGAAATCGACGGCGGCGGCGGTGACGATTCAATCGACGGCGGAGCGGGTGATGACATTCTGGTCGGCGGCGACGGAAACGATACGCTGCGAGGCGGCCTGGGTATCGACCGCATTGACGGCGGCGACGGTGATGATTCGCTGGACGGCGGGTTCAACAACGACGTCATCAACGGTGAGGCCGGCGACGACTCGATCGATGGCGGTCAGGCGGACGACGTGATCACCGGCGGCGACGGCAACGACACGCTGCTTGGTTCTGACGGCGACGACAACATCGACGGCATGGCCGGTATGGACTTCCTGGTCGGCGGGTCGGACAACGACACACTGGCGGGCGGTACCGAAGACGACACCATTCGAGGTGGCGATGGAGACGACAGCATCTTCGGTGAAGAGGGCAACGACGTCATCAACGGCGGCGACGGCCAGGACTCGATCTTCGGCGGTGACGATGACGATACGATCACCGGCGGCGATGGTAACGACTTCGTCCAGGGGCAGGGTGGCGAAGACATCCTGCTGGGCGGCGACGGCAATGACATCATCGGCGGCGGCGGCGGACGAGACGTCCTGCTCGGCGGCGACGGCGACGACACCGTGAACGGTAACTCGGGAACCGACACGCTGGCCGGCAACGAAGGCAGCGACCGGGTCGCCAATCCAACAGGTGCTGACGAGATCGACGAGCAATTCAGGTTGGATGCAGCGATTGCGATCCTACTCGAAACTCTGGCACCAACGGCTTAACGATCGAAGAATCCGGGCGGCGATTGCGGAGAGGCGATACGGAGAGACTGAGGGGGGAGCACAGCGGACACCGGACTTCTGGTGTCCGCTGTGTGTTTTTCCGTGGGTCCGGCTCCGCCTGACGGAATCCGGAACTGTCGAACGATATTGCTAAGTTGTCGGTTTCATAAATCCTCAAAGGGTCGGCATGGAAAGTTTGTTTGACCCGAAGCCGTAGGCGAAGGTGCGATTTACGTTCAGAAACGCCTTCGCCTGCGGCTTCGGGTCAAACTATCAATCGTGTCAGGATTTACAAACAAGACCACTTAGACAGAACTTCGTCAGGCAGAGCCTGACCTACCGAGTTCGCCTAACGCACTCGGCGCCTCGGAGCGAGAATCTTCCGAGCAATCGAGGCAGCCACTACACTCCCCCGCTTCACGAAACGCGCCGGCAGTTTGAATCACCAATTTCCCACTGAACATACCGACTGAAATCTCATGCTCGATCTGCAATTCATCTGTGAAAACGCTGACCTTGTCGCTGAAAACTGCCGCAATCGCGGAGTCGATGTTGACGTCTCGCGCGTCGTCGCGCTCCGCCAGCAACGCGGAGAACTTCAGCAGAAAGGCGACGCTCTGCGGAGTGAGGCCAAGTCCGTCTCCAAGCAGACCGGCCAGGCGAAAAGCGCCGAGGAACGAGACCCGCTGATCGCTCGCGGCAAAGAATTGCGAGCTGAAGTCGCTGCGTCGGAAGAGGCACTGTCGACTGTGCAGTGCGAACTCGACGATCTTGCGTCACAGATTCCGAACCTTTCGCACCCGGACGCTCCGGTTGGCAAGATCGACAAAGAGAACATCGAAGTTCGCCGCGTCGGTGATCTGCCGAAATTCGACTTCAAGGCACTTGACCATGTCGAGCTCGCTGCAAAGCATGACCTGATCGACTTCGAAGGCGGAGCACGAGTCGCCGGTTCAGGTTTCTACTTCCTGAAGAACGAAGCCGTGTTCCTCGAAATGGCCCTTATTCAGTTTGCGATGATGAAGCTGCGGGATCGAGGCTTCACCGTTCACTCGACGCCGGACCTGGCTCGTCAGGAAGTGCTGCAGGGAACCGGCTACAACCCGCGCGGCGAAGAGACGCAGATTTACTCGATCGCGAACACGGACCTCAGCCTCGTCGCGACGGCCGAGATTCCACTGGGCGGACTACTCAAAGATCAGATCGTCGATCTCGAAAAGCTGCCTCTGAAGTACGCCGGAGTTTCACACTGCTTCCGCACCGAAGCCGGAGCGGCTGGCAAAGCGTCACGCGGCATTTACCGAGTCCACCAGTTCAGCAAGGTCGAAATCTTTGGCTTCACCGCTCCGGACATCGACGCGTCGAACGCGTTCCACGACGAGATCATTGAGATCGAAGAAGAGATCTTTCAGGAACTCGGCGTTCCTTATCGAGTCGTTGATACCTGCACCGGAGACCTCGGCGGACCTGCCTACCGTAAGTTCGACCTCGAAGCCTGGATGCCCGGCCGCAGTGACGAAGGCGAGTTCGGCGAAGTCACCTCCGCCTCAAACTGCACCGACTACCAGGCACGACGACTCGGCATCCGAACTCGTATTCCCGACAAGAAGGGCACGCAGTTCGTTCACACGCTCAACGGAACAGCAGTCGCGGTTTCGAGGGCGCTGGTCGCCATCTTCGAAAACTACCAGCGAGCAGACGGCACGATCGGCATTCCGGAAGTCCTGCAGAAATGGGTTGGCCGGGAACAGATTGGCTAGTCGATTCAGATCGAATTTTTCAACCACGAAGGACACCAAATACACGAAAGAGTCGGTTCATAATTTTTCGTGTATTTCGCGTATTTCGTGGTTCTATTCCTTCGCGTGTAGAGTGCGTCTTGACGCACCACTTCGTTGAATTATTTGGACCACGGAAGACACGGAATTACACGGAAAAGATCATGCTCTGTTTTCCTTCCGTGTCTTCCGTGGTCATTTTTCGTCAGCTCTGAATCACCTTGAGAATTGATCATGCGAATTGCCTACCTCGACTGCTCCACGGGAATCGCTGGCGACATGACTCTGGCGGCGTTGCTTGATGCCGGAGCTGACGAAAGTGTTATCCGGGCAGGGATCGCCTCGTTGGGTCTCGAAGGCGTCGAGCTTAAGACGGAGACCGTCGTCAAAGGCGGATTTCGATCGACCTACGTGAAGATCGAGCATCCCGAACAACACGCGCATCGGCACCTGTCGGATATCGAAGAGATCCTCGACCGAGCCGACGCGATCACGGATAGTCAGAAGTCGCTTGCTCGGGAAATCTTTCTGGCGGTTGCTCAGGCCGAGGCGAAAGTTCACGGCTCGACCGTCGACAAGGTCCACTTTCACGAAGTCGGAGCGATTGATTCGATCGTCGACATCGTCGGTGCGGCGATGGGTTTCGATCTGCTGGGCATCGACCAGGTTTATTGCAGCTACGTTCCGACTGGCAGCGGCAAGGTACGCATTGATCACGGAGTCTGCCCGATTCCGACGCCCGGGACAGCCGAACTGCTGAAAGGTATCCCGCTGGCGGACGTCCCGATCGAGGCCGAATTGACGACTCCAACCGGCGCAGCGATCGTGAAAACTCTGGTCGACCACTTTTCGAAATCGCTGCCGGCGATGACGGTCGATCAGGTCGGCTACGGAGCGGGGACGATGGATTTCCCCAGTCGAGCCAACATTCTGAGATTGTTTGTCGGTACGGCTATCGCATCAGCAGACTTTGATCAGGTCTACCTGCTGGAGACGAATCTCGACGACATTTCGGGCGAGATTATCGGCTATACCAAGCAGAAACTGCTGGATGAGGGGGCTCTGGACGTCTTCAGCATGGCTGTTCAGATGAAGAAAGAACGCCCCGGAGTGATCCTCAGCGTGATCTGTCGGCCGGATCAGCTCGAGACAATGGAAACAATCATCTTCCACGAAACGGCGACTTTTGGTATCCGACGTCAGTTGATTGAGCGTTCTAAACGGCTGAGAGAATCCATCACGATCGATTCCGACTGGGGACCGATCGAAGGGAAGCTCGGCTGGCGTGATGGCGAGCCGGCAGTGTTCACTCCGGAATTCGAATCCTGCTCGAAGATCGCTCAGGAACAGGGTATGCCTCTTCGCGAGGTCTACCGCTCCATCGAAGCCTGGTATCAGCAGGCGGAGATGGACGAGGACGACGGCGAAGCTCACGGCCACGATCATGACCACGACTCGCCGGGGCATTCACACGACCACGACCACGACCACGACCACGACCACGACCACGACCACGACCACGATCACGATCACGATCACGATCATAACCACGATCACGACGGCGGCCACGACCATGATCATAGGTAATAATCCGCTCACCCACTCGTTCCTACGCTCTGCGTGGGAACGGCAACCTTGACGCTCAGCGTCACACCGGACAAAGGACGGGACGCAAAGCGTCCGAAAGCGTGTTCCCACGCGGAGCGTGTTCCCACGCGGAGCGTAGGAACAAGAGGTGAACCGTTCGACTTAACGACACCGTCATGGATGACGAAATATGACTTCTTTCATCGGCGAAATTCATCCGTTTGTACTCGTCCTGTTTGTGCTGGCGTTTGGGTTCACGATGCGTCGAGCCGCTCATCGCCGTTGGCGAGGTCGCAAGTACGACCCGATCGGTACCGCCACGAAAGAACTGGCGATTCGATCGGCAACGTCCGACGCTCAGCTCGCGAAGCACGAAGTCGAGCTTCACGATATCGCCCGCGTGGCGGAAGCGAAGTTGCAGACAAAACTCGCCGTCATGGACGAAATGGTTCTGCAGGCAGACCGCGAAATCGAGCGACTGGAATCTCTGCTGGATGAGATTCGGGATGTCCCGACGCCACGCTTGGCCGAGTTTCGTGATGTTGAGAAAGCGCAGGACGGATCAGAATCTTTCGACAATTCGCCGGTCGAACCGGACCAGTTCATTCGTCTGCTGAGGCAGTCCGGCTATAACCCGGAGGAAATTGCCAACGCGACGAAGCGTCCGGTGGCCGACATCCGACGAATTCTCGGCGAGCCTGACGACGGGCAGTCAGAAGCGGCCTGAAGACAAGTCGACCTCAAATCAGAGCCGTCAACTGCTGGTCGTGCCGTCACGAGTGTAGGGTATGTCAAGCGCAGCGCCGGCGTACCATCGTCCGATCTAACGGCACGCCGTCGCTGCGCTTGACATGCCCTACGGTGACAACGGACTGCTCGTTTTCTGGCAGCCTCGACACGCAAAAAGAAAAGTTCCGTGATCAAAGTCCTTCTGCTCATTCCGACTCTGGACCGCTCGGGTGCCGAAAAGCAGCTCACGCATCTGGCGATCGGCTTGCCGCGCGAGGAGTTTGACGTCGAAGTCGTCGCGTTAACTCGCGGCGGCCCGTACGAGGAGCAACTGAAGGCCGCTGGAATCAAAGTGACGATTATCGGCAAACGCTGGAAGTTCGATCCGTTCGCTCTTCGCCGACTGCGAAAACTGATTGCCGAGAAGCAGCCGGACATTCTGCATACCTGGTTGTTCGCCGCAAATGCTTACGGCCGGATGGCTGTCGGCTCTGAACCAGCGCCGAAAGTTGTTGTTTCAGAACGCTGCGTCGATTCGTGGAAAGCTGGCTGGCAGCTCTGGTTCGATCGCAAACTCGCGCCGAGAACGGACCGGTTGATCGGCAACTCGCAGGCCGTCGCCGACTTTTACGCCGATCTCGGTTTCCCGCGTAATCGGTTGCTGGTTATCCCGAACGGAATCGAGCCGGCGACCGACTCAACGCGGACTCGCCAGTCCATCTGCGACGAATTCGACTTTCCGATCGATTCAAAAATCATCGGCTGCGTTGGGCGACTGGCTCCTCAGAAGCGAGTGTCGGATCTCATCTGGGCAATGGAGCTGCTGCAAAGTCTTCAGCCTTCGTCGCGGCTGTTGATCGTCGGCGAAGGTCCGCAGTGGAAAGAGCTGGAAGGCTTTGCGAGAAACCTTCGACTGTCAGACGTCATTCGATTTGCCGGCCACCGATCCGACGTTTCGAACATTCTCCCGCACATCGACATGTTTTGCCTGGCGAGCGATTTTGAAGGCCAGTCCAACAGCCTGATGGAAGCGATGGCTCACGGCCGACCGGTCGTCGTCAGCGACATCGCGCCGAACCTGGAACTGGTCGAGCACGAAAAGACAGGCCTCGTCGTTCCAGTCGGCGATCGCCCGGCATTCACGCGAGCGTGCGACCGCCTCATCAAGGATGAAGCTCTTGGTGATTCGCTCGGGACGGCCGCGAACGACTACATTGTCCGCGAACACTCCTTCGAAAAAGCTGTTGCCGCGCACGCCGAGCTTTACCGGACGCTGGTCCGTCAGTCGAAAGTTGAACCGGCGGCAGAGTGAAAATGCGGCGGTATCTGCGGACAAGAATAGAGAGCCACGGATTTTCACAGATAAACACGGATGGCTTCGTGACACTCTTTTAATCTGTGTCCATCCGTGAAAATCTGTGGCTGAAAATTTCTACCACAAGTTCAAACGCCCTGTCGTGAAATGAGAATCCTGCGTGAAGTTAAAACGGCTGCCCGAAGACTTTCTGGTTGATGAGTTGTCGCAGGTCACTCCAGCGTCCGGCGAGTTTGCGCTTTATCGATTGACCAAACAGTCGATCGGAACTCCCGAGGTGATCAACTCGGTGGTTGATCGCTGGAAGATTCCTCGGCGACGCATCAGCTACGGCGGTCTCAAGGACAAACACGCGCTGACGACGCAGTTCGTCACCGTGCATCACGGTCCCAGGAAACCGCTGGCGCAGAAGTTGTTCGAGCTGGAGTACCTCGGTCAGGTCAGCCGCGCCTTCACCGCGTCAGACATCGACGGCAACCGATTCACCATCACGCTGCGAGACATGACCGTTGAAGAAGTCGAGCGAGCAGAAACTGCGGCCGAAGATGTACGTCGAGACGGACTGCCGAACTATTTCGACGATCAAAGATTTGGTTCGCTGGGTTCTTCGGGAGAATGGATCGCGAAGCCGTGGTGCCTGGGAGACTGGGAACGCACGCTGTGGCTGGCGCTGGCCGACCCGCATCGAGACGACCGCTCGGACGACAAAAAACAGAAAGCCATTCTGCGAGACCACTGGGGCCGCTGGGTCGAGTGCAAGCAGGCTCTCGACCGTTCTCACCGGCGAAGCATCGTGACGTTTCTCGCCGACAAAGAAGCGGCCGGCAAGCTGATCGATTTTCGAGGCGCCTTCTGCAACCTGAACATTGACCTGCGAGGCCTCTACCTGTCGGCTTTTCAGAGTGCCCTTTGGAACCGCATGCTCACTCGACGTTTGAAAGAGAACGCTGCTCCAGAATCAGTCATCCCGTTCGAACTAAAAAGCGGCCCGGCCTGTTTCGTTTCGGCCTTCTCGTCGTCCAGCGATTCCGAAGCCGCACCGCTCGAAGACGAACTCCCGCTTCCGTCCGCGCGAGGCAAGCTCGAAGAAGGCCCCACGCTCGACCTGCTTAATGCCGTTGTCGCCGAAGAGGGCCTCGAAAAACGACAGCTCCGAGTCAAATACCCGCGCGACAGTTTCTTCTCCAAATCGTGCCGCAAGACCGTCATCGCAATCCCGGAACTCGACTTCGAATCCGCCGACGACGAGCTGTATCCCAAGCGACAGAAAGTAAAGCTCGCCTTCGACCTGCCCCGAGGCAGCTACGCCACGATTCTCGTCAAGCGACTGACGACTTCCGACCGAGAATAGCATTTTCATTGTTGTTGGCAGCGCAGGGTGAAGTTCCACTTTGACAAGGGTCTATCGACAGACATCCTCAGCGCCTTCGCGACTGCAAATCGGTTCGAAGTTCCGGGTCAGGCTGGTTTCTCAGGCTTGGGGACTCGTCCGCCTCGTCCGGAACCCTTTCGTCCGCGACGCGACTTCTTCGACTGAGTCTTCGCTGGTTCGGAATCGCTCAACGGGACTTCCTGCCCGATCTGCTGCTGGAGCTGCATGATGCGGTCACGAAGTTGGGCGGCTCTTTCGAACTCCAGGCCTTCGGCCGCTTTCATCATCTCGCCTTCCAGCTCGTTGATGAATTCCTGCGTCACGTAATAAGTTTCATTCACGCCGGCCGTATTCTGGACAAGATTGTTTGCGGCGATTTCTTCTTCGATCCCTTTTCGGATCGCCTTCTGAATCGTCTCCGGAGTGATTCCGTTGGCTTCGTTGTACGCAACCTGAATTTCACGGCGGCGGTTCGTTTCGTCGATCGCCTGCTGCATCGAATCCGTTACCTTGTCGGCGTACAGAATGACCTTCGCGTTGACATTCCTCGCGGAGCGACCAATTGTCTGAATCAGGCTCGTCGCGCTCCTAAGGAAGCCTTCTTTGTCCGCATCAAGGATGGCGACCAGCGAAACTTCAGGAAGATCGAGACCTTCTCGCAGCAGGTTCACACCGACGCAGGCGTCAAACTTCCCTTCACGCAACTCCCGCAGAATTTCGACACGTTCGATCGCGTCGAGTTCCGAGTGGAGCCATTTGCAACGGATGCCTTCTTCGAGCATGTACGACGTCAGGTCTTCCGACAGCCGTTTCGTTAGAGCCGTAACAAGTACGCGTTCGCCGCTTTCCGCGCGTTCACGAATCTGGTCCATCAGATGCGGAACCTGGCCGCGCGCAGGAATTATGTGAATTTCAGGGTCGACCAGACCCGTCGGACGAATGACCTGCTCGACGATTTCGCCTTTCGTTTGTTCGAGTTCCCAGTCGGCCGGCGTCGCCGAGACGAGAATTCGCTGCCCAGGCCTCTTGTTAAACTCGTCAAACTTCAGCGGTCGATTATCAAGCGCCATCGGCAGCCGGAAGCCGTGTTCGACCAGCGTTGTCTTTCGAGAATTGTCGCCGGCCCACATCGCTCGGATCTGCGGGATCGTGACGTGCGACTCGTCGATCATCAGCAACGAGTCTTCCGGGAAGAAGTCGAGCAACGTGTACGGCGGCTCGCCCGGTTTCCGATCGGCGAGTGCGCGAGAATAATTTTCGATGCCCGGACAGAAGCCTGTCTCCCGCAGCAACTCGATGTCGTAACGCGTGCGAGCCTGCAGCCGCTGAGCTTCCAGCAGCTTGCCTTCCTTCTTGAAGTGTTCCAGCCGTTCGTGCAGCTCAGCCTCGATCAAGAGGACCGCAGCCTCGATCCGGTCCATCGGCATGACGAAATGTTTCGCCGGATAAATATAGATCTCGGTCTGCTTCTTCGCCTCTTCGCCAGTCAGAGGATTGATGATCGACAGGTTCTCGATCTCGTCGCCCCACAGCTCGATGCGAAATGCAAACTCCTCGTACGCCGGCCAGACTTCGATGACGTCGCCGCGTGCGCGGAACTTCGCACGGGCGAGTTCGTAGTCGTTGCGTTCGTAATGAATGTCGACGAGCTTAAGCAGCAGCTTATCCCGATCGATTTCGTCCCCGATCTGCAGAGGGATCATCATGTCGAGATAGTCTTTCGGCGAACCCAGACCGTAGATGCAACTCACGCTGGCGACGACGATGACGTCTCGACGACTGACGAGCGCGCTTGTCGCCAGCAGCCGCAGCCGGTCGATCTCTTCGTTGATCGACGAATCTTTCTCGATATAGATGTCCCGCGCGGGGATGTACGCCTCGGGCTGGTAGTAGTCGTAATAGCTGACGAAGTACGAGACGGCGTTGTTGGGAAAAAACTCTTTGAATTCGCCGTACAGCTGAGCGGCCAGCGTCTTGTTATGCGACAGGACGAGGGTCGGGCGATTCATCTGGGCGATGACGTTGGCCATCGTGAACGTCTTGCCGGAACCGGTGACTCCCAGCAGAACCTGATCGCGCTTGCCTTCCGTGATCCCACTGACGAGTTTCTCGATCGCCGCTGGCTGGTCCCCAGCCGGGGCATAATCACTGACAAGTTCGAAGTCGTGCATAAGGAGAGCTTACTTTTGGCAGAAGATTTCAATGCCCAGGCTTACCGCAGAGGAGCAGAGATTCGCAGAGTGAAACGCGGAGAATCAAACGTTTCTCCGTTCCTCTGCGGCTTTCTCGTCTACGAACTCTGCGTTCCGTACTTTACCTGATTACTGCTGCAGGCGAGCTTCGAGGTTGGCTCGAAGCTGCAGCACCTGGTTGACATCCATGCCTTCGGGTCGCTTTTCGAGCATCCAGTCGATGTCAACCAGCGCTTCCGGAATTCGGCCGTTCCGGATTCGCATATCGATTCGTCGCGCTCTGTTTTCGAGGCTGTCTGGATCGATGACGAGCGAGGTGTCGAGGTAACGCAGGATTGAATCCACATCGCGGTCTTCTTCTGCCACGCCTCGCAGATTGCTAAGCATTCGCAGGAGGATTGCTTGCGGAGGCGACGCGTCCAGAAACGTTTCGACCAGGCGTTCCATTTCCTCATTGTCGACTTGCCCAGCGAGACGTGCTCGAATCGTTGCCTGCGCGACTTCCAGCGTCATTGGTGAAGCGTTTTCGAAGACGTCAATCAGTTTCTGCTCACCCTCTTTGGGCTCGAAACGGACGACGAAATGACCGGGCAGTCCGACGCCGACGACTTTCAGATCGAGCCGTCGAGCCAGCTCCATGTAGAGCACTGACAAAGTGATCGGCAGACCTTCGCGATCATCGATCACTTCGTTGAGATAGCTGTTCGAACGGTGGTAATAATTCGTTCGGCTGCCGTGAAACCCAAGCTGCTCGAACAGAAACCTGTCGAGCGTCGTCAAACGATCTTGTTCAGAAGCGTCGTCAGCGATCTCTGATTTGATGTCGGCCACTAATTGATCAACTTCGCGAAGATAGACATCGACATCGACCTCTTCGTTATCAATCCGCGATAGCAACAGTGCCGCGCGAAGCAGATCGAAGTCTTCGGGCTTCTTCGCAATTTCGTCAGCAAGTTCCTGCTGAGTCCTGCGAGCATGTACCGCGACAGCGAGTTCGCGAATCCGCTGAGCCCGCTGTTCCAACAGCTTGGCTTCGCGCCGCAGCACTTCCGTTGTCGACATCCCATCTGGAAGCAGTTTCTCGACGACGTCGTTGCCCGCAGGCCGGTCGGCGGGAAGCGACATTACGGCTTCGGTAATTCGCTTCACGATTTCTTCCGAGGGTCGTTCGCTGTTCAGGTCTGTCCCGACGCGAAACCGCCGAAACTGTCCTTCGGTTTTGCGAAACTTACACAGCCCGACGGCGCCGCTCGTAAGTCCAGTATCTGTCGATTCGATGACCAGTTCGTCGTTGACGTAGCAAAGGATTCGCTCCGCCTCGATGCGAACCTTCAGATCATTCCAATCGTTGGGGATGTAGGCCTTGTGTGCGACTTCCTGCAGAACTTTCCATTGATAAACGCTCGACCCGTTGAACCGTGTCAGTCGAAGACGACCATTGCTTGGGTAGAAGCCGTAATGCTTGTCCTTGCCGTTGGCATGAAACACAAGCCCGGCTGCTCCCCCTTCTGGTGAGAACCGAACGGACGCGGCGATCTCGAACGGAACGTCCGGCTGCTCCATCGTTGAAAGGCAAAGCGAGCGGCCGCCGAATCCACTCCCCATCTCGTCCACGCTGATGCGTCCGGCGCGTTGTCTCCAACGTGCTCCGAAAACCGTCGTCCATTCTCGTTTGTCGATCGTGCCGATCGTCGTCCAACGAGACATCGGAATGGGATTCGGCTTTTCGAGCAGCGGCTTCAACGCGTTGACGACGACCGCGAATCCAAGGTTTCGAGTCACTTGAGACTTCAATGTGACGATGCCGTGAACTCGTCCCTGCATGTCGAGCAGCGGGCCGCCGCTGTTGCCTCGTTCAATTGGGATGGCAACTTGAATCATCGGTTTGCCTTCAAGTTCCCGCTTCTCCGAAACAACGCCGCTGACCACGCTGTGCCGAAGTCCCAGCGGATTGCCGATCGCGATGACCTGCTCGCCCTGCTTCAAGGCGTCCGAATCTCCCAGCTCCAGAACCGGCAGATCCTTCGCGTCGATCTTCAACACGGCCAGATCCATCGACTTTTCGGTCGCGTGAATTGCCGTCACCGCAAACGTTCGCCCATCAGCAAACTGAACATCGATCGGACGAGCTTCGCCGATCACATGCAGGTTTGTCGCGATCAGGCCGTCGGCTGACACGACGAAACCCGTACCCAGACCCTGCTGCTTGCCGTCACGGCCTGAGAACGAAACAACGACGACTGACTTCAGTGCCCGCTCAGCAAGAGCAGCAACGGTTGGCTCCATGTCCGAATCAGCAGTCGCGACAGGCTTTTCCTCGACCTCGTCGGCGTGCGCAAACGAATTCGAAGCAGCAACAGCCAGAAGGCCGGTAAACAGTAGAGGAAACAGGCGACGCATAGAGAGCTCCCGAGTTGGAATGATCGGGGTAAGCTATCACCTGGACATGCCGGCGGGGTACTCATCATCAAAAGTGGCGAGTCATTCCCGAGCATGCGGGACCCTGTCGTTTATACATAAGTCGGTCATGTGTCTTCGGCCCAACGGGCCAGCTCTATGACAGCCCAAGGCATCGCCTTGGGAAATTAATCATGTAAAAACACCAAAGCCCCAATCGGGGCGGCCCTGCTAACTGCCGAATATTACGTTAGGACCGCCCCGTTGGGCAACGCCGTTAAGGATTCTCAGTTCCAGTCTTTGCCACCAGCTTTAGCTGGTGGATCCGTGGTGTATTGTGGTCAAACAGCCGGCTTTAGCCGGACTTCACTTGTGGCTTCAGCCAGTTGACTAACTCCGCGACGGAAAGTCCGGCTGAAGCCGGCTCACCAGATTGTCCATTGCTCAGACACCACCGGCTAAAGCCGGTGGCAAATACAAGGAGAATCCGGCGGTGAAAATCGTCAACGGCGTTGCCCCGTGGGGGGAGAGGTCGCGGTCTCAGCCGCGGGTGAGGGGCTTTCGTGCCTGTCGCCGTGTCAAACTGAGCAAGAAGCAAAGAAGCCTCGCATCGATCTCCGATGCGAGGCTTTCTGCATTTCAGGTTGGCGACAAACAAATCGTCAGCGACGCCGGGATGTATCGACAGGGGTCAGCTTCAACTTCGTCCTGTCAACCATCGGAACAACAGATTCATTGCTTCGGAAACGGTTGTTGTTTGCCGGTCTAATGTCGTGACCGAACCCGTTAGGCCCCCACGGACTGCCCTTCATCATTCCTAATAATCCCGTTCCAGGTTCCTTCTCTGGCCGAGTCGTCGCTTTCGCCCAGCCCTCTTCCATCCCGTTCCAGTCCTTGTTCCACCGTGCGGCAATGTCGTCGCCATAATTCGTCCAGAGCATACCAAGCCCGAAGACTGTCCCCATGGTTAAAATGAACAGCGCCGCAGATCGCATGAAATCCGACGGCGGCTCATACATTGGCTCCTCTTGAAACTCCATGTGCAAGTCCCCTCAATCAACAATCGAATTCAAATGGCATTGTGCCGCGATAAGCCAAAGGCGAACCCGGCAATGATCGCCATCCGCCAATATCGGACAGCAGATCGGACTGATGCCAAAAAGCAACAATCAACCAACTCCAGTGTTGCGTCGGCTCAACAATTGGACTCAAGGCACACGCGACTTTGAGACCAAGCATAGGTCATGATTTCACAGGCAAATGCTGTTCCGAACATTGCATCGGAGAATCAACAGTCGAGTTGCCTGCACGTTTTGATGAATTAGACTGTCGCGCTCTCGTTACATCCTGACGTCTTCCGTTGAGTCGACGCTTTTTCTGCTTGAGGAGTGAAATTAGTGACAGGTTTGAATCGTGTTCTGAGTGCTGGAATACTTACATTGTTTGTGGTTGGCGGTTGCGTCCCGCCGCCGTCGTCGAACAGTGGAACGCGTCGCGTTCCGGTTCCAACGGCTCCTGCCGCTGCCGAGACTGCGACAGTGGCGTCCCCTGATGATTCTCTCACGGAGCCCGGCCCCGACGATCCGGACGCCCCGACAGAGTTCACCGAAACGGCAACGGGATTGAAGTATCGAATCCTTCGCAAAGGTGACGGACGCAAACCGACAGCCGCTGACTCGGTGAAGTGCCACTACCGCGGTACGCTCGACGACGGCTCGGAATTCGACAGTTCCTACAGCCGCGGTGAGGCCGCAGAGTTCCCATTGAACGGCGTCATCGCTGGCTGGACTGAAGGGCTCCAACTCTTGGGTGAGGGCGGCAAGATCGACCTCGAAATTCCATATCAACTGGCTTATGGCGAAGCCGGCAGGCCAGGGTCGATCCCGCCCAAAGCAACGCTGCACTTCATCGTCGAATTGATCTCGGTTCAGTAGAGAAGTTCAAGGATTCGCTGCAGGAATCGACCGTGTCTGGAAACGTCTGAATTCGGGCACGGCCGAGTCGCGTTCGCGAGTACGATCTCAATGCTAAGGAACGTGTCGAGAATAACTTCCCGATTTCCGGTGCCATGTTTGACCCGAAGCCGCAGGCGATGGTGTTTTGAATGCGTGCCAGCGTCTGAAACGCGGGCGTCTCCGGCTTCCGGTCAAACAAGGAACTTATTTCGGGACACGTTCCTAAGCACAGTTTGTGTTCGGCGAGGGTTCGTACGGAACGGGTGGCGTCATGCAGTTTTTCAGAGCGGCGGTAAGTGCACTGTTCGCGTTGATGGTCATCGGCTGCTCGTCCAGCGGCGTGGATGTTTCTCCGCTCATTGCTCAGGCGTCGAGTGAGAAAGCCGCGAAAGCTCCAGAGCAAAGAAAGCCATCGACCGTGCGATCTCTGGACGAGCTGCTGCTGTTTCAGCCGACGAAATACCCGAAAGGAGACTGGGGACCGGCCGGGTTGGACTTCGCGGATGCATGGATCACTGCGGAGGACGGGACTCAAATTCACGGGTGGTATTGCCCGGCTGAGAAGCCCAAAGCGGTCGTGCTTTACTGTCACGGCAATGGGGGTAACCTTGCCGGTCGCGCCTCGACGCTCCAGTTTCTGCAGGAAAAGATGGGCGTCTCGGTTCTGATTTTCGACTATCGCGGATACGGTCGCAGCGAGGGCAAGGCGACGGTTGCCGGAGCTATGGCCGACGCCAGAGCCGCCCGTGCTGAGCTGGCGAAACTTGCGAAGGTCAACGAATCAGACATCGTGCTCTTTGGCCGTTCGCTCGGCGGAGCTATCGCGGTTCAGCTCGCCGCCGACGCCCCGCCGCGAGGGTTAATCGTGGAGAGTTCGTTCTCGTCCCTGCGCGAGGTTGCGTCCGGACACTTTCCGAAACTTGCCTGGCTGGTCGCGAAGAATAAGCTGAACTCAGTTCAAGCGATTGCTGAAGTTCGTTGCCCGCTGCTCCAATGCCACGGAGATGCCGACCGAGTCATCTCGTACAAAAGCGGCCGCCGCCTATTTACGGCGGCAAAGCATCCGAAACGGTTCGTCACACTCGCCGGAGTCGGGCACAACGACCGCCCAACGCGCGAATACTACGACGCGATGGCAGACTTCCTGGACGCTTTACCGAAGTAGCTATTCGTAGGGTATGTCGAGCGCAGCGCTGGCATACCAGCAAATTGATCTTCGAAATGGTACGCCAGCGCTGCGCTCGGCATACCCTACGAATACTCGGCTCTACTCCGCTCGGCGTTTACTCGGCACGTGGCGAGATCGGGATGGTTCGTGACTTAGCGGCTTCAGACTTGCCGAGCCTGACCGTCAGAATTCCATCGTGGACGTCAGCGGAAACTTCTTCGTGGCTGACAGGCACGGGCATCGGGATCGAGTGCGAGAAATTGCCCTGAGGCCGATTGCTCGCGTGCACGATCCAGGCGGCGTCGATGTCGCTCATCGGATGGCTGCCGGAAATTGTCAGCATGTTGCCAACGATCTTGACGTCCAGACTCGCTGAAGCGACGCCCGGAACATCCAGCGTGACGATGACTGCGTCCGGAGTCTCGATGACGTCGGCCTGAGGATGCCAGTCACCCGGTTTGATGCCCATGGCGTCAAGGGCTTTCTCGCCGCCGTCACGCAGCCGCGCCACGACGCGTTCGAGTTCTTCTCGAATCCGGTCCGATGAGCCAAACAGTCCGCCAGCTTTTCCGAAGTCAGTCACGGCCATGTCCTTCGTTAAATCGTTCATGCAAAACTGCCGGGGCGAATGAATCGTCCCGGCAGTGATCGTGCCTCGTTGAGTAGCTGGCTGTCAAGCTTTGATTTCTCGGCGAACGAAGTTCAACCTGACAAACCGCTACGCGTCGTATTTCTGCATGATGTCCATTTCGCCGACTCCTGCCAGAGCAGAGAAACCTCCGTCGACGATGGACTCGCCGAGCTTCGTAACGGTCCGGAAATACTTGCCGGACGGCAGTTGACCGGTGATCTTATTCCGAAGCGTCAGGCACAAAGCATCGGCCGAGGCGCGAATGATCTCGTCTTCCTGGCGGCCGGCGTAAATCGCGGTGACTAGCATGACGATTTGATCCTGAATCCGCTGTGAAAGATCCGCCATCGCACACTGGCGGTCTCCCAGAGTCAGCTTGTACTTGAACATCAGGCTGTCAACGGTCAGCCGACTTTTCTGAAGACGGTCTGCCGCCCATTGAGCGTGCGCTGCGAGTTTCGGATCGGACAGGCGAATGTTGGCTCGGGTGGCGCCGCCGAGCATCTGCTTCGCCTTCCAACCGAGGTACGGCATCGTCGGCCCGGCCAGTGCCATTGCGTGTGCCGGGTTGAGAGGATTTGGAGTTTTGATGCCGGCCTTGGCCAGCGCCTTGCCGATTGGCTCGAAGTAAGTCGACCCGTGAACTTTGACCAGCGACTTGAAGAAGGCCATCCCGAGCATTTCTCCTTCGCCCTCGTAAATGCACGGTGCGAGGAAGTCGTGAACATTGTCGCCGAACAGGTGCCCTTTCAGGAACGATCGTCCGCCGTGCGTCTTCATGAACAGCTCGATGGCCGCCTCTTTTTGCGACTCGCTGCCGAAGATTTTGGCGATGATGCATTCCATTTCGCCGCGGTAGCCCTCGTCGAGCAACCACGAGCACCAGTCGGTCAACGCGTCGCAGGCAACGATCAAACCGGCCATGTGACCGATGCGGCGTTGCACAAGTTCGCGAGTGTTGATCTTCGCTCCGTACGTCGTTCTAAACTTTCCCCACGGCAGCATGTTTTTGAGCATGACGCGCATCGTGCCGGCGGCTCCGGCAACAAGTGCAACGCGGCCTCGGTTCAAACCGTGGTACGCAATCGTCAAGCCGTCACCGCGGCCAGGGTCGAGAAGATTCGCAGCGGGCACTCGGAAGTTGTTGAATTTCAGGCCGTTATTCCACGAATGCTGCAGGGCATAAATCCCGTAAGGCACGATCTGGAATTGGTCGTTTTCTTCTTTGGGAAGATCGGCGATCAGTACAGAAGGCTTGCCTTCAATCAGGCAGACAATCGCGATCGACCTGCCGGGGATTGCGTTCGTGATAAACAGCTTCTCGCCGTTGACGACGTAATCGTCTCCGTCGAGTTTCGCCGTCGTACGCAGCGCGGTCAGGTCAGAACCCGCGCCGGGTTCGGTCAGCGCGAAGGCAGAGATGCGTTCTCCGCTGGCGAGTTTCGGCAGAATGCGCGACTTCTGCTCGGGCGAACCGAAAGCCAGCAACGGGTCAACCGCGCCGATGCAGCCGTGAACCGAAGCCGTGCCTGCAACCGTGGGGTCGACCGTCGCCATTCGAGTCAAAAACTTCGCAAAGGCCGAGAACGGTGCACCGCTGCCGCCGTGTTCCTGCGGAACGAGCAATCCCCAGTAGCCGGCGTCGCCCAGGCTGCCAAGAAGTTCGGTCGACATCTTGCCGTTGGCATCGTACGCCGTCCCGTTCTCATGCATCGTTCGAGTCAGTTCGATCGACTTTTCCATCACCTGGTCGCAAGCTGGCGGCGTTGGTGATTCGTTCGGAGCAAACAGTTCGAGCGGGAAGGTGGCGCCCCAGACGGCCTGGTGGCAAGGGCTTCCTTCCGTGCGGTACTTCGCGGCGAAGAGTTCTTCGACCTGCTCGTCGGCTCGGTCGATGGCTCCGGTCTTGCGAGCTTCTTCATCACTCTTGCCGCTGAGCTTCAGAGCCGTTTCGACAAAGTTGGCGGTTTTCGGCGTTTCCGAGTCGGGTGCTTCGGAGTCTGGATTGCGGGGCGTTGCGTCGGTTGACATTGCGAGGTCCTTTACGCTGGAGTCATCCTGTTCGGACGGGTAAGGAACTGTCCTGAAATAAGTTCCTTGTTTGACCCGAAGCCGCAGGCGATGGTGTTCCAGACGCCGGCACGCATTCAAAACACCATCGCCTGCGGCTTCGGGTCAAACAAGGCTACGGAAATCGGGAATCTATTTCGGGACTGATCCTAAGTCCGGTTGAGGTAACAGCAGCCAGCCTCGAGACGGGAACGCGGACTGACTCTGCTCCCTGGAACCGATTTCTACGGTCCGTCTGGAAGGGTACCACGATCGGTTGACGTCACAGAAGATGAGTTTTCACAAGGTGATACGTATAGATCGGGCGGCGACAACGGACGAAATCAGCAATACCGGCGGCGTTGTCCAGTTTTGGCCAGATGCACGCTCCGCACGTGTCGGCCCGGTCTGACACGTCTTCGAACAACCCGTTGAAAATCAACACCCTTCTGCCATGTCTGGGTGCCACTGGCTCTGCCAGTGCAATTCTTCCTGGCGAATATCGATCGGAGAAAGCACTGGCAGAGCCAGTGGCACACGTTTCCAACAGGCTTCTAAACGTTCGTGGCTGTTCTATTTTTCCGCCGCGGTGTCTGGCAATACCGGCGATTCAACTCTGGCTGGTGTTTCAGCGCTGGCATGCTGAATGGCGTCGTCCGGAACCGCGAACAGCTTTGGTGGCTGATTGAAGACGAACTCTTCGTCGTGGGAGATCGCCTGCCGCCGCTTGTCTCCATCCTTGTCGCCGACCAATGGAAGCTTGATGCGGACTCCGGCAAAACGCGGCTTTTCGTAGATCGTACCGCTCTGAAACGGTCCGACGCCGAACAGCCACATGTCCTTGGCATTGCTCCGAGCGGTCGAGACTCCAGACTGCCAGACAGGGTTCCCCGTCTTCGCGTCGTAGGCAAAGACCGCCAGTTTCGTCGCGGCCATCTGATCGTTCTTGCGAGCGAGAGAAATTTCAGGGATCGTCGGAATTGGCGGAGCGGTCGGAACCATCGACGCAGCCTGAGTCAGGAGGTTGCTCGAAGGGATTCCGTAGCTGACTTCGTTCTCGTTGGCACCAAGGACGCCCAACCGCGGTTCGACAATGATTTCCGCATCCGCTTTACTGGCCGCAAGAATGCCGCCAGCCGCAGCAAGCTGGTTGCGGACGGAACTGAGAACGTAGTCGGCATTCACGAACGAGGACGACTTGACCGTCTTCAGATAGGTGGTGTCGATATAGCAGGACCGTCGGGTCAATGGAGAGAAGTCGATACTGCGAATCGCTCGGTCCACGCTGTCTGACAGAATGAGTTGCTCGGTTGCGGTGTTGCGGAGCGTCTTTCCGCAGCCGGCCAGGAGCAGAATTGCCGAACACAGAATTGGCCAGACGAATCGCGCACAGCGAAACGTGCCACGCAGCAGCGATGTTCGCTGCGCAGGAAGATCGTCATTCGGAATCCGGAAGGATTGACCGTGCATTGGAATCAGGTTGAACTCGGGTTGGTTCGGGCAGGAGGGGAGGACGCCCGGAAGGAGGGATGTCGCGGCTGAAATCTCTCACGAATGTGAGAATCCATGTGAAGGAGATTTCGCGACTGAGGAAATGTAGCCGCCGGACGGTCTGCGAGCCTATAGGGTTCTCAATCCCAATCCAGGACGCATTCCAACCACGAATTGGCAACGTGTTGTGAGATTTTTCGTAGGGTGTGACCAGCGGAGCGAATACCAAATCTGGTGTGCCGGCGCGGGCGCCCGTCGTAGTCCGTAGCCGTCAGGATTGCTCTCAGATCTCCGCGCCGGCACACCGCGATTTCTGTTCGGCCCGCTGGTCACACCCTACAAAAGATTGCAATTTCTGCGTGTCGATCTCCGCGACTCTTATCGAAGACGATCAAGTCGGCCGGTGGCTGCGTCGAAAACGAAATGGCTGCGGTCTGGAAATGCCTCTGCCGCCATCGTCGCCGTTTCTTCCTCGGACGTCGTCGCATCAGCCGGCAGGCGACCGATCAGCAACGGCTCAGTCAGCGAAGGGTGATTGGTTACGTAGTCGATGTGGCGGTCAGCCGGGTCGTGCCGCACCAGCACCAGCGCCGGCAGTTGCGTTACCCGTTGCGCCAGGAGTTGCTGAAACTGGAAATAGCGAATTCGCGAAAACGCCAGTTGGCTGATCCCGACATTCAAGCGGGAAACTCCCTGAAACGGAGGGATGGCGACGTTATTTGTCACGACACTGGCACCCAGCAACAGCCCTACCCAGGCGGTCATCCAGGGACGTTCGGCGTTTGCGAAACAGGTCACCAGAAGTTGCGAGGCGGCGGCAGCGACGAGGCACCACAGAACTCCGGATTCAAAAACGTAGTGCCAGTGAAAGATGCCGTCGTACCAGTACGGGATGTGAACCGCGTGTAGCGAGAAAATTGCGGCCAGGATCAGCCACCACCGCCCATCAAGATTCCGCCACGCTCCCGTCAGAAACACCGTTCCGAGCAGAACGACTGCCACCAGCCCGAGCGTCCATTGCCAGCTCGCAACGAAACGGTTCTGGACATTCTGAACGGCTCGCGAAGCGTCCAGATTCTCTGCCCACTGGTCGTAGTGTTCGAGCGTTCGATCCGTGATCAACGAATGCGCTCGCTCGACGTTGTTAAATCCAAACATGTGCCGCGGCGTGAAGAGTTCCGTGTAAAGATGGTACGGCGTCTTCGTCGCGCTGCCGGTCGTGCCCGCGTTGTAGACTCCGGCGACGACGAACCCGATTGCGAGTGGGATTGCAAAACCAGCAACAACTCTCGTTGCCGCCCGTCTGTGATTTCGAGCGTTTCGAACAAGCCACCAGGCAAGCCACAATCCAAATGGCAGTCCAACACCCGCCGCTGTCATCGGCCGGCAAAGCATCGCGAACGAAAGACCGATTCCAGACAGCCCCGCGGCGAGAGCAATTCCCTGGGCGGATCCCGCAGACGTTGCCTCGCGAGGTTCGTCGAGCAGCCGCTGCATCCTCAGAAACGAATAGATAAACAGGCCGAGCCCCACGAGTGTCGGCTGATGGGCAAGCAGCATGTTTCCAAATAAAACGAGTCCGGGCGACAAAGCCGCCAGCACACCAGCGAGTAGTCCCACGCCGTTGCACGAGAGTTCTCGTCCAATCAGGAAAACGAAGACGCAAACAATCACCGTCGCGAGCCAGTGTCCGACAAACGGGCTGCCCAGCATCAGAAAAGGCATGATCCACAAACCGTTGCCAGGAAAGTAACGGCTCGCGAAGTTGCCTTCGTTCAGAACGTGCATCTGATCGAACATCCGAGCGACCGTCGGATGACTCGGAAACGACATTCGCCCGGCCTCAAACGTTTGCGCTTGAAACAGGTAGCTGTACTCATCGTGGTAGGCCGGCGGCAAAGCTCCGAATGCAACTCCGTCGGCAGTGACTGGCGTGCTGGCAACTCGCAGGCACGAAACGGCTGCGACAAACGCCACGAAAAACATGGCCAGGCTGACGGCCAGCCTGCTGCCGGTCGGCGAGTTTCGCGGCGACTCACCCAGCCATTTTGTAAACCGCGTCCACAGCCGTGGCGGACGAGCCATCAGCGGTTGCCGCAGAACCCACATCACCGGAGCCAGAATAAAAAGCACGGCGTACGGGGTCGTGTCGACATTCATATCGAACAGCCACGCCGTCCCCGGTTCGCCGGTCAGTTCTTTCCAGCGAGCGACCTCGGCCGGAACGACAATCGCCAGACTGATCGCGCACCCAATCGCAAACCCAATCAGCACCCGCTGCGACGAGCCATTCAGCTTCTGGGAGAACGCGTCCGAATCGGCAACGTTCAAAGTCGCCGATTCGGCAGAGGCAGACTCGGCAGGCGCTGGCGTCTCGCTGGATGGCTCATTCGTCACGCAAACAATTCCCGTTCGACGGCTGTCAGTTTCCGTAGGGTGTCACCAGCGGAGCGAATCCAATCGCCGGTGTGCCCGCGCGAGCAACCGGTGGAGTCCGCGGTTGTCACAATTCTTCAAAGATCTCCGCGCCGGCACACCGCGATCAACATTCAGCCCGCTTGTCACACCCTACAGTAAATCGTCCTGCAAGTTGTCAGTGTCTGTTGGTCAGAGTGAAGGGGGAACGATATCTCAATCGTCGCGTGCGAGAAACGTGTCCGTCCTTGAAGCAGGGAGCATGAATTTTCGGCAGGCTGGGCTGATGCAATGAGCGGAAGCTGGATGGATTGGGTTTGCGGGGAAATCGGAAAACTGTTGCGCTCCCTCGTGTGTAGTAACACGAGTTCTCACTCGATCGAAGGAACG
>Ga0316208_1000181_pt1 | contig 89329 bp, 72 predicted proteins | sample 3monopyrite_MG_FD_204944 | JGI IMG/M metagenome (GOLD analysis project Ga0316208, IMG submission 204944) | Microbial mat bacterial communities from mineral coupon in-situ incubated in ocean water Damariscotta River, Maine, United States -... | ecosystem: Environmental > Aquatic > Marine >... | reverse complement strand
CATAATCTCCAGTAAAAACTGTTTGATGCATTCTGAGATCGCTTATAACCGAAATACTCCATACTATCTCCCACAATCCATGCAAACCTTTCATGCATCCTTTTATTCCAATTATCTGCACGAGACAGTGGGTTAAATTCCTTGGGTTTATCGACACTCTTCCAGTGCATTGCATCCCCTTTTTGGCGCAATTCAGAAGATCCCATGACTCCGATATTCTGCGCGGAAGAATAATTATACTTTTCCGGATCGAGCCCAAGAAACTTAAACACATGTGTCAGTGTTTTCTCTGTCTCAACAAAAAGATCTTCATAACGAACAATAATGCACCTGTCCTTTACACCATTATTCTTATCCATTTGCATTATTCTTCTCGCCGATTTTTCCCAGCGGCGGGTTGCCCCTTCATAATCCCAGTCAAAACTCCGCATCCCTGACTCAACTACAGCTCTGCCGTCTCGGATAATAATCAGCAGACGACTATCTTCAAACATGTCAAAAAACAGCTCTAAATTATCGACACTTGGCGTCGCTGTTACCAAGAACTTCTTCTGAGCATTAAGATTACTACTTTGTTTCTCTGAGTGAGCTGATGTAGCGCCTTGCTGTGCCCGCATAAACTCTACTAATCCCCAACCGATAAAATTCAAAGGTGAGGTCGAACCAAAATTTTCATTAACCTTTTCACACCACTCAACTTTCCAGTGTCTTTTCACTCTTTCTGAATATTGCTTCAGCAAATCGGCATGAGCCAAAAAAAAATCTTCCCATACTATCCCAGGATAGCCACAATCAGGGTGAGCTAATAAAAGGTTGTTAATAAAATTGGTTCCACTACGTTGCATCACACCAAGAATAAATATTGGTCCTTCGCGTGACTCTTCTTTGTATGATCGATCCATATTTTTCATCTAATAATTACATGCTTCACTTAAATCGAGCGCCTGGATAAAGCCGTTGCAAAAAGACAATGGCAGACAAAACTAGCTATAGTCCTTCATCAGCAACATCGTTTTGGCAGCAACTTTTTCCCAGGAAAACTCAGACTGAACGCGCTCATATCCCCTACGCCCTATTTCATCAGCCATCTCGTATGAACTCAGCAAATCAAATAAGCATTGGAGCAAGGGCTCATGTGATGTGCCATCAACACGATAACCAGTCACACCATCAACCACAGCGGCACCTGTTCCACCTGCTTGACCGGCTATCGCAGGCTTAGCACATGCCGCCGCTTCGATGAACACCATACCAAACCCCTCCGTATCACCATCAATTTCGCGATTAGGCATAGCAAAAACATCACAAGCATTGTACCACCTAGGCAAATCATCCAAGGGCACATGACCCAGTGAATGAAAGCGTTGAGACACACCAAGCTCTGCAGCCAGATTGTCCAGATATTCCTTATCCTCACCAATACCTATAGCAGCATAGTGAACATCAAGACCAGCCACCTGAAGTTTAGCCAACGCTCTAATTATCTGATCAAATCCTTTACGACGACTCAAGCGCCCAACCGATAAAATCAGTTTTTTACCGCTATCTATTCCAATCGAAGCTTTGAGGTCAGCAACTTCAAGACCGGGACGAAAACGATCGACATCTACTCCGGGCGAAATCAGCATAATCTTCTTTTCATTAACCCCAATTTTTAACAACTCCTCGCGAGTGAATTCACTATTAGCAATAACAATGTCAGCATGCCGATAGGTAAAAACCATTGCCTTGAATTTACCTGACTGACGCCAAGTTGTTATCTCTTCGCCATGAGCATAAATCACCAACGGCTTGCGGAATAAACGGGCAACGATCAGTCCAACCAAGCCCTCGGGTAATACCCGGCCAGTATGAACGGCATCAATCTTATTTGTTAGCGCAACACTAAAAGCTTTAAGGAACAATTTGATATACATTGCCAAAGACTCTGGCCGTAACCACCAATAACGCTTAAGACTGACGCGGTGGATAGTATTGTTATGGTTACGATCGTATTCTTCACTGCCTTCGACATCGGCAGTTACGATATGAATTTCTCTGCCACCAATTCGACGATAGACTTCATCAAACCAGACTGCTGTACCCCCTTTTGTTGGCAGAAATAGTTCGGTAATTACCAGATAACGGTGTTGTTCTTTTTGGCTCATTCGAGTTTTATCCTTTCGCTATCGAAACTACATCGCGAAGACTTGCCAAGCCAGGCAGATCTTTGAGTAGCGGTAACACAACCTTAACTGCCTTTAGCCACTGCCCCGCTTTGAGCAGGGCGTAAGCAAGATCAAGGCGCGCCTGACGTATACAGCCCTCCAAACCCTGACGAATAAACTTAGGTGCTGTGACTAGAGCTTGCCTCAATGGCAATAAAGCACCTAAGGTTTGAAGCTGTGCTCTAAGCGGATCTGAGCGTGTGGCGCTACTTTCGTGGATAACATAGGCCGCCATTGGCCGACAGATGACACCTACTCTATCACTGCGTGCGCACAACCTGATCAACAAGTTCACGTCTTCGCAAACGGCAATTCCTACCGGATACCCCCCCAATTCCTGAAATGTTTTTTTCGGCATTGCCAATGTGTGAGTATCTCCAAAGTGCTTTTCGATGAAACTCCCCAACAATTGACCACTCATAATTGCTGATTCCATACCAGCGGCTTGTTCTAACAGACACCTTCCCGCTGGCGTGCTCTCCATAGAACGGCGAATCAAACTACCATCCACTTGCACATAGTCAAAATCGCCGGTCATGAAATCAAGCTCGGGATTGTTCTGCAACAGTTCTGCCTGCCATTTGAGGCGTTCAGGGTAGTAATAATCATCAGCATCGAGAAAGGCCAACCAATCCCCACTGGCTGCTTCAACGCCAGCATTGCGCGCTGCCGCCACGCCAGCATTTTTCTGATGAATATATTTCACCGCACCAGCAAAGCTTTTTACCTGTTCGGCAGTGCCGTCACTGGAGCCATCATCGACAACGATAATCTCGTGAGCAGGATAACTCTGGTCCAGCACCGACTGAATGGCCCGGGCGATGGTCTGCTCACCATTGTAGACGGCGATGATGACGCTAAATTCGGGGGCTGTCATTATATCTATGCTCCCTCTCTGACACTTTGCTGCCCGGCTGGCAGGATCATACTGACCAGCGTCAGCAACATGGCCAAACCGGTCACTTTAAAGCTGCGCCATAAACCATACTCAGCACTACAACGATTGATGAAGGCGCGAACACGAGCTATGACAGCATAATCCAGCCATTCTTGATCGTTGTGACGATAGATGTGTGCCAGTTCAGCGGTCGAAATAAAAGCAGTCTCGGGAAAGTCTCGGCTAACCTGGGCTAGCATCTGTTCCAGCTCACGCATGGCTTGGGTAGTTTTTTGTCCTGTGCCAATAAAATTAAATCGATGTGTTTCAAGCAAGGTTGGGCGACCAGCGGCAGTCTTGTTTTTCATCGCGTCGATAACCTTTTCTGATCTGTGCCCCTGGGCAGGCTCGAAATAGTCATTCCTGACGATATAAATCAAGCCATCTTCACTACGCTGACCATTAAAGATACGCGCTACCGCTGGCGTAACACGACCCTCGGCATCCCTACCTTCATAACGCTGACCCGGCGTGACCAACACATCAACACCGTTCTTCGCCCAGGCCTGCTCAACCTGCTGGTTCCAAACAAAGGTCGGCGGCACAACAATGATGCCAGCCTCACCAAACAAACCACGAAAGGCGCTGACCTCTTCGCTTACCGCAGCGGCAATCTGTTCGGCTGCTAACGGGGCGGCTGGCAGCACAGCGGCATTGAGCCAGCGACTCTGCAAATGTGAGGGCAGATGTTCGGTTTGAGAAATACCTTCAGCTATCAACCATTGCCTGACTGCGGTATCACTATTGGCAGACTGCATTAGCGCTGCTGGCCAGAAATGTTCCATGCCGTGCAACTGGACGGAAAACACCTTTTGGCCCACACCGTCTGCAATGCTTTGTCTCAACTCGGCATAACATTCATCATCCAGACCCAGGCGCTGATATTCCGTCACTCCGTTAGCCTTTATGGCCTGGCTATCAGCAGTGGCTAACACCAGGCCCAAAGTCATTACTGGGTGTCGCCCTTCCTTATCACTAAATTTCAATAACAGAGCGGACAATTTCTGCAAGGCTTCAGTCTGAGTCAGCGGCCCTGCCCCCCAGTCATCACTTTCGATAATCAGCACCGGCCTACGCAATACGGGTTCGGCCCACAGCTGGGCCAGCAAAATTCGTTTACGAAACAGTAACGCAGCAATCGCTAACAGCCAGGCTAGAAATAATATTGCTAAGAACTCCCCCATCTAAAAGCTAATCCTCCGCATACCCCATACGCCGTTCCACCTCAGCCACCTGCGGCAAGACTCGGGCTATCCGTTCAGCGTTACGGCCATCCTTCCATTTATCGAGCTTGATTTCTGAAAAGGCATTGAACGGTGTCGATAAAACTTCGCGGCAATAGGCTTGCAGATGGGCATCAAAATTTAGGCCTGCATGAGTAAAGACATCGCGAAAACCGGCGACGGAATCCTGCACTAACTGTTCGTAAAACACCTCACTCCACTGCTGTGATGGAATCAGCGCCTTGGCATCGAGAATAGCGTTATTCATAGCCTTATATTGATAGGCGCAGACATCTTCTACCGTGACATCAAGATAATCACGCCATTGCTGCGCCAGAAAAAAGCACCAGCGTTGATAGCGGCCATTATCTACATTCACTTTTTCAGGCAGATGATCGGCCCAGGTAGCAAACTCATCCGCCTTGCCCCAGCCTTCAATCAAGGAATTGATATTGTCACCCGGGCTGCGTTTGATATAGACGAAATGGGCCTCGGGAAACAATTTATGCAAATACGGAATGCAGAGGCCATTCTGATTGTTCTTATCGACAAAACGTGAGCGACCGGTATGAACATAAAAATAACGAGCCACCAAGGCTTGGGCGGTTTGGCTGGCACACGATTCGGGAATGATATGACTATCCCAGTGACGCTCTGAGGGGGGGTGAAGATCGGTCCAAAAATCATGGGTCTCGCGCTGTAATGACCCCAATTCAGCCGATTCAGAAAAAACTTTATAAACCAGGGTGGTTCCAGCCCGGCTGCAACCAACGATAAACACCGGCCTGGTGACCTGGGCCCCACTCACATCCCATCTGAGACCTCGCGCACCACGCACCAACTGGCCTCCGTGATAACGCAGCGTTTTATCTACTTTTAACCAAAAATCTGCCATTTCAGGAAAATGCCGCCATATTCACACCCAAAGGGCTTACAAGTATAAAGCATTTCCAAGCCCAAGCCTTTATAATCGATTGATCTTAATCAAGATAACTGATCAAAATAACATCAACGTTACACTTCGGGGAATGAGCATGACAGGCATCTGTGGCTGGATCGACACCAGCTGTCATTACAGCGATCAGGAACAACGCGTTATTACCCAAAAGATGGCAGCTGCCCTAGGCAGGGATAATGACCAGCAAGCTAAGCACTTGCAGCAAAACGGTAGCAGTGCCGCTGCTGCACAGCATGCAGGACTGGGGGAAACAAGCCAGCATGAGGGGCTATTAATCAGTTATTGCGGCCGCCCCTGGTGGAGAGATGAGCAACTGAAAGATACGGCCAGCCTACACGGCCATGCCGCTGCTATCGCCCAGGCCTACCGCAACCATGGCCACAAACTACTGCAACAAATCCACGGCACCTTTTCTCTGGCGGTGCTGGATACCAAAGCCAATCAGGGGTTGGTAGCAATCGATCGCATCGGTGTTCGTCCGCTGAGTTATTGGCATCAGAATGGCAAGCTTGTGTTTGGCGCCAGCAGCGCCGCCGTTACTGCCCATCCCGCCGTCCCTAGCGAATTGGATAAGCAATCAATCTTCGATTATCTCTATTTCCACATGGTGCCCAGTCCTCGAACCATCTACCAGAACATCGGCAAGCTATTACCCGGTCAATATCTCAGCTTCGACAACGGTCAGCTGAAAACCGATTTTTACTGGCAGCTTGAATATCAGGACCATGCCTCTACCCCGCAACAGTCACTGGAAACAGAACTTCAGCAACTGCTACGTGACAGCATGCGGCGCAACCTGGGCGATGGCAAGGTGGGGGCCTTTCTTAGCGGTGGCATCGACAGTTCAACCATGGCTGGCGTCTTGACTGAAGTATTGGGCAATCCGACTCAAACCTATTCCATCGGCTTTGATGCCGAAGGTTACGATGAAACTGAGTTCGCCCGGACATCAGCCAAACACTTCGGCACGCAGCACAAAGAGTATTACGTCACGCCTCAAGATGTGGTCGATGCCATTCCAAAGATCGCCACCAGTTACGATGAGCCGTTTGGAAATGCTTCAGCTGTGCCCACCTATTTTTGTGCCAAAATGGCAAAAGAGGATGGTATCGACGTCATGATTGCCGGTGATGGAGGTGATGAGATTTTTGCCGGCAACGCACGTTATGCCAAACAAGGGGTGTTTGAACACTATCAGAACATACCAATGTTTTTACGCACAGCCTTAGAACCCATTGCACTCAACCTGCCGGGCGCCGACAATATCATGCCGCTGCGCAAGCTGAAGAGCTACATCGAACAAGCACGTGTTCCACTGCCTGATCGACTCGAGAGTTACAACTTCCTCCATCGTGAACCCTTAAACAAGATATTTACCGACGACTTCCTGGCTAGCATCAATCATGATGAACCGTTAGAAATTTACCGCGATGCCTATCAACGCACTCAATCCAGCAGCATTCTTAACAAGATGATGCATCTGGATCTCAAAAACACATTGGCCGACAATGACTTACGCAAGGTCAACCGCATGTGCCAACTTGGTGGTGTGGAAGTACGTTATCCGCTGCTGGACGAGCAGCTGGTGGAGTTTTCAGGTCGAGTGCCTGTTGACCTGAAAATTAAGGGGCAGGAGCTGCGCTATTTCTTCAAGCACACGCTGAGAGACTTTTTGGCTCCAGCCACCCTGAATAAATCCAAGCATGGTTTTGGGCTACCATTCGGGTTGTGGCTAAAGGAATACCAACCACTCCACGACTTTGCTCACGCCAGCCTCGAAAATCTGGCCAAACGCGACATCGTCCGGCCGGATTATCTGCATCAGCTCTGGCAGGCCCACCAACAAGGCAACGCCTCGTATTATGGTGTAATGATATGGGTGTTAATGATGCTAGAACAATGGCTTGAACAGCACACTAACAACTGAATTCGATCAGTTTTCGGAGGAACTGCCCGAGATTGGTAGATACGTCCTAAGAAGAAATTTAAAATACAAAAAACGCTGCTTTACAGCTATTGCCTGTTTAAGCTTAGCTCGACTTTTAGAAATATGTCCCTGATGAAATTGGCTATAAGCGATATTAAACAAAGCATCGCTATATGCAGACTTAATTAAAAATGCCAGGGGCATCAACCCAGCAACTTGTTTAGCCATTTGCATCAGCCCTTCCTTGATACGTAAGTTAGCCAAGGCATGGGTATCTTTGGCCTGAGCAACCGAATAAAAACGGGGATGACCACAGCGAGCTAGATACGATGTCTGTCTCATCAAAGCTACATTTGCACTGGCAGAGGCATAGAGCGCCCATTCGCACTCATTGAGCTGGTCTTTACTAAGCATATTTGTCTCAGGGTTCTGCATTTTTTGTTGCCAAGCCTGGTCAATCAATGCATTAATTGCAAGCCACTTCTCTCGGCGCCCAATTGGGTGCTGAAACGCAGATGGGACTGATTCCAATAACGCCCTAAATAATTGATTACTCTTAAAACGGACAATGCCATTGGAATCCACTTCACCTTTCGCAGTTGTGACAACCCGTTCAAGAGCTTTTGTCTGAACCTGATTAAAATCGTCAGACCTTGGCCCCCAGCCTTTGACATTAAGAAAAATAAAGTCCAGCTCCGGCTCTGCTTCAAAAACATTGGCAGCATTCAGAAATGTTTCAGGGGCAAACTTATCGTCATCGTCCAACTGTACAATCAGATCACTTGAAGCGATGCTAGCCCCAAGCTTTCTTACCTGGGCTATTCCGACGGGGGATTCATTGCGTGACACTTTGATGACATCACCGAAGCGCGTCATTAATGCATCAGCATCTACCGGCGGTGTTGAACCGTCATCTATAACTATGACTTCTGTCACGGGATAAGATTGAATAACGATAGAATCAATCGCCTGGGTGAGAAACTCAGGCCTATTATGCGTAGGAATTATAACGGATATTGAATGCATTCAATTTAACCGACATACGCAATAGATGATGGGAGATGAACTCCTTCAACAACCAGAAATTTTTGAAACTTTTTGTGCATCTTCTTAGGGCTAACAGCAGCTAGTTTTTCTTGCTGTTTTACAGCTATTTTTTTATTAATATGACTACCGACATACTCAGCCAACTGCTTCTCACTGAACTTAACACCCAGAGAATTCATCAACCGTACCATTTTCTCAACATCCTTGAAATCTGAAACATCAATATCAATAAAAGCGGTAACACTAGCCTTTTTACACCAATAATCGGCACGAGCTTCCATTTCATAGTAATACCAGAGAGCCTTGTAAAAAGGGTGATTGAACTCCACGGATTCAACCCATCCGTTGCACTTGTGAGTTGAATCCGCGACATGACTGATTACAATCCTGGCATTGTAATTACAAAATCGTGAATGCATACAAATTATCTATCAAAATTTACCACCCCATATGATAGTGAGCGAGACTTCTTGATCTCTTGATCAGGTGAAACTGTTGTCTTACCACCATTACCATCCAAATACTTAATAACAAAAACTTTAGTGAGTACCATCATCGCCACCAAGTGATAAAAGAGATCAAAGTAAGCTAAACCGAGGAAGGCGCCGCTAACAGCATAACCAATAATTGAAACTTGAAGCATGCTTGCCAGATCATAACACCACTTAAGTTCTTCAACTTTTTTGGTTTTCCTTGCAATCCAACTACCCGAAAACCAGGTTAGAAATCCCAGACTAAGAAATAGACCCAACCCAACAAAACCATGCTCTCCCAGGACCTCAAAATAAATACTATGAGCTTCTGTTCTGCCTGCAAAAACCTCAAAACCTCCCCCATTCAAAGGCCGTTCTAACGCTTTATTAAAAGCAAATGTCCAAGCACCAATGCGCTCCATAGCCGATTTGTCTTGTTCGTATGTTTGAATTGTAGACATTCTGTCATGCCAGGACTCAGGCATAAAATTATATGCAATGGGTGCTGTCATTATCAGCAAGGCCAAAAATAGAAATTTTTTCCGGCTCTTAAGAACTAAAAACAAAACCATTGCCGAAACACCAACCAAAGCACCTCGAGACTGTGTCCCCAGAACAGCAACAAACGTTAATAACATGCCAATCGTCATCCCGTGGCGAATAAGCACCTGCTGAGCTTGCAATTGAAGAAAACGCATCAGCGGTATAATCATTATCATTGCTAATCCAATTTCATTATTACCGCCAATAAATGTTCCCAGAGGCCCCTGGACACGAAAGCCTCCACCAGTAGTAATAGTGAATATCCCACCCTTGATACCATAGAAGCCTATAGAAAGTGTAATAACCCAAGCCAAATAGGTCAGGCGTTTTTGCGACCCCATAATCATTAATGTGATAAAAGTCATTATCTGAATTTTGATTACTTTTTGAAATTGCACCCAGGCCAAGCTATCGTGAACGGCAAAAACTGTGGTTATAAACATCCAAACAATAAACACAGTAAGAATAATCGTTTCTCTCGTCCAGGGAATCTTCTTAGCTTCTTTGGTAATCAGCACGCCCGTTAATGTAAACAAAGCAATCAACATGGCAAATGGAAAATCCGTCGCAAAACCATATGCCAAACGATGTGGATTCATATATCCAATCCACGACCACAGCATTACGCCAATCCAGGGTTGAAATAAAACCGCTGGCAGCAACCCAAGCACAACCAATGTTACAAATAAATCACGCATATATAACTGGCTCTCAGCCTGGTGCCACGCGACTAATCACATAACGAAATTTGCCTGAAGCCTCACTGGCAACATCGTCAACCAAATCAACATCGACTTTTACACCATCGCCAAGCCGTTGATTAATCCCCTTTCGTATGATTTCAATACTTTCTGGCGTGAACGCTTCAGATGTCATTAATTCAATACGGGTGTATTCAAGTGATTCTTGAGTGATCTTAAAATTCTCTACTCCCTCCACATCACGAATCACATAGATTAGCGCCAGGCCGTGCATGATTGTGCCATCAGCGGCAACGATAAAGTCGGTGCTTCGACCTTGCACTTCTTTCAATAAGGGCAGGCCGCGGCCACAACTGCATAATTGATCATCAAGCACACCGACATCGCCGGTACGATAACGAATGAAGGGAAAGTGCCGGGTTGCCAGGTGTGTCACTACTATCTCCCCTGACTCTCCGGCAGGTAGCACATTGCCTTGCTGATCGATAATCTCAATAATAATATCTTCAGCAGTGATATGCATTCCCCCCGCCGGACATTGATGGGCGATAAAACCGGCGTCACGACCACCATATCCATTTGCCACAGGGCAGCCAAACACTGACTCGATCTGACTGCGCTGATAATCGTAAAGCCGTTCAGAGGTGACAAAAGCAACCTTGATACCCAAATCATTCATTCGAACGCCTTTGGCCTGAGCGTGTTTGGCAATATGCGCCAGGGCCGACGGGTAGCCAAACAACATCTTCGGTTTAAAATCACGAATTTGAGCAACAAAGCCATCCAGTTTGGCATCAGACATCTCAAAGGCTGGCAACAGTGTAGTGCGCAGGAGTTTATCGCGAACTGCCCTGACCCTATCCTGTGAGCCAAGCTCAATAGGCGAGCCCCACACCACCATCTCTGGATCGCCGATATCGACATCCCACCAACGGGTTGCGCGCCACTTGGCCGCCACATCATGGCTGACTCGCTCGTTGCCAATAAAAAATACCAATGGCTCACCGCTGGAACCCCCCGTATTAAAGCGCGCCAAATCGATTGCACCAACGGCCTTGAAATCTTCCAGATTTTCGCGGATCTCGCGTTTACCTAAAAAAGGCAGCTTTTGTAAATCATCTAGTGAATCTACTCTGGGGTTAAAACCTTGTTCTTTAAAAAGGCGGGTGTAGTACGGCACATTCTTTTCAGCGTACTGCAACAGCGCCTGAAGTCGTTGCAACTGATACGCTTGGAGCTTTTCCTGAGACCACCACTGACTCTGCTCCATCGCGTTCTTCACCGCCACAGTGGTATGTTTCTTCAATCTTTCATGAACGGGAAACAGGCAATTGGCCACAATGTTGGTATAGAGCCCGCTCATCGTCCGGCCTCTCGAAATTGTTGCCGTTGACGCTCGGCTACGGTCTCAAACCGAGTCGCCAATGAGGCACATAAATCCATGATCGGCGCACCAATCTCTGGTGGTGGGCGTCGCCGCACCGAGCTGGCAAAAACTTTATTGCTGACACGTTCGCTGTAATCAAGCCCCAGAAAATCGAAGATGCGGGCAAACTCTAGCTGTGGCTCGGTCACCAGGCTCTCATACTGCACCAGCTGCACCCGCGGATCATTGTCAAAGCCCTGTTCGAAAAACAGTACACCACGAAAATACCAGATCAATGCCGCTGCCGAAGCATCACTGATACCTGGATGGACCAACTCTTTGATGAGCGCATAAGTCTCATCAGACAGCCCCTCGCTGAGCCAACCATCACTGTTGCGATACTCGGCAATGCGTTTGACCTGATTTGCCTGGTTTTTAAAAGACACCAGCATGGAGCTGACTACATCAAAGTAATGACGATTGACCCAGATTGTTTTTGCAGGCCGGGATTCATCAATTTTAAATTCATCCATCAGGCGGCTGAGATTCTGAAGTTCACACAGCGATTTGACGATAAAACATGGTGCCTTTGACTGCGCGATCAATTGACGAATAACTGCCACATCACGCATCTGGTAATTATAAAAGGCACGCCTATCACGTTCGTGATAAACATCAGTTTCAAAACTGCGTTCCAACACATCCATCATCATGTTAGTACCAGAACGCTGAACACCGGCGACAAAGGCCACACGCTGTTGCTGCTTGTTATTGGCCGCATTAAAACCATGCAACAGTCCCTTGCGCAAGATTAGCAAGCGACGGTCTAGCTCAGCTAATCGATAACTGCCCATATCTCAGCCATTCTCCAGAGAGGAAACTGTCGAACTACCGGCTGAACTTTCTTGCAGCAGTTGCGTGAAACTTTCTGTCAGAAATGACACGCGTTTATCCCAACCATTGTCTTGCGCATAGGCAATAATCTCATCACGCTGCCACTGACGCGACAAGGCTTTGTCCAACGCCTCCTGCAACGCACCCTGATCATCAAACGGCACGATAGTCCCAAGGTGTTCCTTGGGCACCACCTCGGCATTGCCACCGACATCGGTCGCCACCACAGGCAGGCCACAGGCCATGGCTTCGAGCAAGACATTGGCCCAGCCTTCGTTGCGAGTGGAAAGCACAAACACATCGGCTGCCGACAAGGGCTCACGCAAGGCCTCAGGCGGCATTGTGCCGAGAAAATGAACACAATCCTCCAAGCCAAGATCAGCTACCTGCTGTTTCAGTTTCTCGCTCCAGTCACCTTCGGCACTTGCCCCGCCCACAACCAGATAGTGCAAACCAGGATATTGTTGACGTAGGGCTGGCAAGACCTCTATTACCCGATGAAAGCCCTTTCGCTCAACCAGGCCACCCACAGTAATCATGACTTGAGCATCATCGGCAAGATTAAACTTGTCCCGCACCTGTTGCCGATCAGCCGGAAAAAACTTCTCCGCATCAACGCCATTGGCCACCACTTTAGCCCTGGCTGGATCAACACCTAGCCCTAACGCTAAACGACGCAAAGAGTCAGACACCGTAAAAACTCTATCTGCGCCAGTCAGAGACTTGATCAAATAAGGGCGTAAAGCCTCATCTTTTGAATGACGTAGCTCTGTACCTCGCAGAGTGATCGTCACCGGCAGCTTGAGCCAACGCCCCAGCAACACAGCAGCATAACCGTCTGGATAACCGAAATGGGCATCGACAATATCAAATTGAAACCGTTTTCTAAGTCGCTTCATAAATAAATACACTGACAATGCCATCAATATACCGTCCAGGGATTTGGCCAAGCCAGGGATGGATAAAAACCGCGGCTGATAAACATCAAAGCCCTGCTGCTGTTCAACCCGTTCAACCGACGGGCGAAAATGCGGCCTGAACAAACGAATCAAACCCTGCAAGGGAAACCATGGCTTGGGTGACACGACGACCAACGACAACTGCTGGCCAACCCGAAACATACGCTCACGAATAAAAAGCCCTGCAGTCGGCTGTGCCTTGCTGGGAAACAAGGAAGAGAAAACCACCAGCTTCGGCTTATTCTGCGGCATTTATCGAACTACCTGTTCAACAGAGATTCATAGACAGGCTTATATCGACTGACACTGACACGCCAGTTACGCTCTTCTTCAACATATTTACGGCCATTGCTTTTCAGCTGTGGCCACTGTGCCTGATTATCGAGCAGATCAACGACTGTGCTGGCCAGCGCATCCACATCATCCGCCTTAAACAGACGACCGGTCACACCGTCTTTAATTAATTCATGATGGCCACCAACATCAGAAGCCACAAACAGACGTCCCTGTGCCATTGCCTCTAGAGGCTTTAAAGGTGTCACCAATTCAGTCAGACGCATAGAAAGACGTGGATAGACCAGAATATCCACCAGGTCATAATACCTATTCACCTGCTCGTGAGGCACTCGCCCGGTAAAGACAACATAATCCTCTATACTCAGTTGCTTGGCCTGCTGTTTCAGCGCCTCATCCTGTGGGCCACCGCCCACCAACAACACTTTGATATCAGCATGCTGTTGGCGAATCTTTGGCAAGGCCTGCAATAGCATCGGTAAGCCTTCGTAGGCATAAAAGGAACCGATAAAACCCAGCACACGACAGCCTTGCAAACCCAGCTGTTGCTGCAGGGCTGGATCTGCTTCGCCGCCCAATACAAACTTGTCTGGATTCACCGCATTAGGAATGACCGTCACCTTGTCAGCACTGACACCACGTTCGATAATATCCTTGCGTAAGCCTTCACAAATTGTTGTTACGGCATCGGCCTGACGTATCACCTTGGTTTCCATGCCACGTGTCAGACGATAGCGCAGATCGCCTTCCTTGCAGTTGCCATGATCGACTGCTGCATCTTCCCAGAAGGCACGAATTTCATAGACCAGTGGCAAGCCGAATTGTCGGGCAGCATTGGCGGCGGCCAGACCACTCAAGGCCGGCGAATGGGCATGCAGTATGTCAGGCTTCACCTGTGGAATGATTTGCGCCAGCCGTTTGGTCAGACTACTCACCACCGCCATCTGATTAAAAACAGGCAGGCCCGACAATAATCCGCCTGTCTCAGGTGTGCGAAAGAAATGAAAACCATCCACCTCTTCTTCCAGCAGATCATTTTTTGCCACCTGTGCGTGTTTGATGCTGGTGACATGATCTGTCTCCCAGCCCAAGACTCGCTGCTGTTCCAGAATGGCACGGGAACGAAAGGTATAACCACTATGCAGTGGTATGGAATGATCAAGAATATGCAGTATCTTCATCAAGCGACCTCCTGCATGACCTGACGCTGAAAAGCATCAAACATCAACAGGGTCCAGATCGCCGCGCTGTAGTCACGCAAGCCCGATTGATGTTGCGTCACCAGGTGTTCTACATAATCCATATTAAAAATTCCGCTCTGCCGCATCGATTCACCCAGCAGAGATTCCTTGACCCGTTGTTTCAATGGTCCGCGAAACCACTCCGCCAGAGGCACGGAAAAGCCCATCTTGTCTCGGTATAACACATCATTAGGCAAATGTGGTTCCATTGCCTTTTTCAAGATGTATTTACCCATTTGACCATTGAGTTTCAGATCAGGGTTTAGGCCGGAGACCCATTCAATCAATTCATGATCCAGCAGCGGTGCACGCACCTCCAGTGAATTGGCCATACTGGCGCGATCGACCTTGGTGTGGATGTCACCGACCAGATAGGTTTTCAGATCCAGATATTCAATCAGCGACAGGGGATGAATACTGGGGCAGTCGGCCGCATGTTTTCTAAACACTTCAACCGCGTTGTAGCCGGCCAGACTGGTTTTAAATTCAGCCGAGAACAGCTTGTTACGCATGTCGTCAGACAACACTGAAACCGTATGAAAATAGGCGGCGACACTGTCCCGCGCCAGCGCCTGAAAGGTGGTCTTGGCACGCAAAAATCGTGGCGCCCAATCGAGCTTGGGATAGACCTTACCCAAAAGGCCAAACAAAGGCCCACGAATTGAATAAGGCAAAATAGAACGGACCTTTTCTTCATTCATATGCCAGCGATGACGACGATAGCCGGAAAAGTACTCATCGGCACCATCTCCCGACAAGGCGACGGTGACACGTTTTTTGGCCAGTTCACAAACACGGTAAGTCGGCATGGCCGAGCTGTCGGCATAGGGCTCATCATAGATATTGGCCAGCTTGTCAACCAGGTCAAAATCATCCGGGGCAACAGTCTCGACATAGTGATTGGTATGACAGTGATCGGCGACCATTTTGGCGAATTCCGATTCATTGAACTTGGGGCTATCAAAGGCAATGGAACAGGTATTGACTGGGCTGTCTGACAATTGAGACATCATCGCCACGACACCGCTGGAATCCACTCCACCCGACAAAAATGCACCTAACGGCACTTCCGACATCATGCGTACTTTGACCGATTCACGAAAACGCTCGGTCAGTTGCTCAACCGCATCCGCCTCGGAGATATCACCCACGTCAGCAAACGACACATCCCAATACGGCTTTGGTTGCAACGTTGCCTCACCCTGCACCAGGGTCATGCTGTGGGCGGGCGGTAATTTGTGAATATCTTTGAAAATCGACTTTGGGTCAGGTACATAGCCAAAGGCGAAATATTCTTCTACCGCGGTTGGCTCAATCTCTTTCTTCAGCAGCGGATGAACATAAAGCGCTTTAAGTTCCGAGGCGAAGATCAACTGGCCGTTGGGCAGCAATGAATAATGTAGAGGCTTTTTGCCCAGGCGGTCGCGCGCCATGAACAAGGTGCGTTTGTTACGATCCCAGATGGCAAAGGCGAACATGCCGCGGAATCGCTGGACACATTGCTCACCCCACTCTTCCCAGGCGTGGACAATGACTTCCGTATCAGAATGGGTCTTGAAGATATGCCCGGCAGCCTTGAGCTCATCACTCAGTTCGGGGAAGTTATAGATCTCGCCGTTATAAGTGACGACCACCGAGCCATCTTCATTGAACAAGGGTTGCTGGCCGCTGGAGAGATCAATAATGGAAAGACGACGATGCCCCAAACCAACACCTGGCTCGACATGCAAGCCGCCTTCATCCGGACCGCGGTGGAACTGGCTTTCATTCATCTGCGACAGCAGCTCGCGGTCGATATCCGCACTGCCCTGAAGATCAAAGATTCCAACTATGCCGCACATACTTCTACTTCACCCTTTTTTATAAAAGCCATCGTAAACGGCCAGATAGCTTTGCACCATCTTCTCCATGCTGAAGTTAGTCTCAACCCTGGCCCGTCCGGCAGCACCATGGGTCTGCATCACGACTGGCGTTGTAACGTAATCAGCCAGGGCCTTTACCATGGCGGTCGGTTCAGCGGCAGGGACCAAGCTGCCGGTTTTGCCTTCCAGCACCAGTTCTTCATTGCCACCCACCCGAGTTGCCACCACAGGTAAAGCCGTCGCCATGGCTTCGAGGATGGTGTTGGAGATGCCTTCAGCCAACGACGGCAAGACGAACAGATTCAAACGTCGCATTAGTTGCGGCACATCATCACGCGAGCCAGTCAGCCAGCATTGCTGATTTATCCCGGCATCAGTAATCAACTCTTCACACTCTTGTCTTAACGGCCCGTCACCGATCAACACCAGCCGTAATTTTTCACGTTTTTCCGGCAACAAGCCAAGCAGGTCGATAAAGGCCCTGACCAAAGTCGGCTGATCCTTGACCGTCATCATCCGTCCGGCCGTGCCGATGACGATGCTGTCTGGGGCGAAAAAGGCTTCATCTTCCAAAGGCAGGTCATTTGATGTGTCGGGAGAAAATCGTTGGCTGTCGACGCCGTTATAAAGTTGTTCCACCTTGACGGCAGGTACGCCTACTGTTTTTTTGAGCCACTGCTCCAGGTCTTGCGACAAGGGAATATAACGCTGGATAAAGGGCTGACAAAAGCGCCGCAGTTGCAGGTATTTTTTATTCGTGCCGTCGATGTCATGCACATCACGACCGTGTTCACCATGGACACGATGCGGGACCCCGGCCAGAGCCGCTACTACAGTCGCCTCAATGGCGGACAGATTGCGGCTATGAACTATCTCGGGACGCAGCTGACGTAACAGGCGCCACAAGCGCAGATAGGAACCCAAGTCCTTGCCCTCACGTTTATGAATGGCATGAAGAGTGACGCTGGGATTGGTCAGCCGTTTGGAAAAGTCTGTGTATTCCGTCATGGCAATAATGGCATGCCGATATTGATCCGCTGGAATACGGTTGATCAGATTAACGACACCATTTTCCAAACCGCCGACATCAAAGCGATGCAGCACATGAGCAATCAGCGGTGCTTTACTTTCCATATTAATACTGCGCCACCGCATTTAGTTGTTGCTGTACCAGCGGTAACATATCGTTGGCAAACTGTTGCAGGGTAGCTTGTGCCGGCATGGCATCTTCGACAAACTCAGTCGCCATCAAAATCACTGCGCCATCACGTGGCTGGCCCAACAGTTTGGCTTTGGCCTCGTACATTTTGGATAGATAGGGATTGATGCTGTAGCGCCCACCGAGCCAGTGCCAATATACCACTTGCAGGTTTTGACCATGATTGGCCCGCAACTGACCTTGCCAGACTGTGACCGCCTCACCATTAACCTGCAATTGCGTTTCGCCGCGCCCCATCTGACGCCAGACCGGATGTTTCTGCTCGATCAACACATTCTGGGAATTGACCAACTCTGCATTCTGGCGTTGCTCGCGGTAATACCCCAGATATAGGCTGACCCTGACACCATCCCGCTCGTAACTTTGTTCCAGTTCAGCATCAACTCCCAGATAACGAGGCCGCCAGTCGCTCATACTCTTGTCCAGCTTGCTCCAGTCGTCATGTGTCGGCGCGCTCAGCACAACCTTGACCGTATTGACCGAGGCATTGCTAACCAAGCCCCAGACCGGCCATACCAGCGCCACGACCAACGCAGCAATACCTACCACAAACGGCGAGTTCCTCGGCACCACATCCGCATTGTTCACTGCTTGCTCCACTGCGTCAGGCGAGTCCTGACGCCAATACGAACCAACCCAGAACATCAGCGTGATCACAATGCCAAACCAGACCCAGCCATAGATAAAGTGATCAACCCCCATGGCCAGTTTGTAATCACTGTAGTGGGCGATCATTACGATCATGTAGGCACGTAAGCCGTTGGCAAAAATAGGCACCACGAATGCCGCCAAAATAAAAACCGAGCGCCGCAAATAGCTCGTATAGGTGAGATAGGCGTACAAACTTCCCAGTGTCACCGAAGCGATCAGATAACGCACCCCACTACAGCCCTCAACTACCGACCAGCGACCACTGGGGATCTCGAAAAACAAGCCCTCACGGAACACCGGGATGCCAGTCAGCTGCAACATCATGACGGTAAAATCCGCGGTAAACTCCATCAACGGCGGGATCAAGCCCTCGCCCATGGGCACGGCAAACACCAGAAAAAAAAGCGGGAACAGAATTCTGCGGGTGATCTGCCAGCCGAGCATGGAAAACACCGCCACGGGCAGCATGGCGACAAAAGCCAGCTGCTGCACCACAGCCACCGAAGCAAACTCGGCCAGCAACCAGCCGAAGCCCAGCAGCGCCAGCAGGGGCAGGCCCCGCAGGGTGGGTTGCGGCATCAGCCGGCGTAGTTCATCGCGCAGTCGCCAGATCAGGAACAGGGTGATGGGCAGGATAAAAAAACCGTGGGCAAAGGTCTCGGAGCGCCACCAGATATCCACCATCGCCACAGCGGTGGGGTAAAACAAGGCCACCAGTGCCAGGCAGACCAGTGCTGTCGTCAGCGCTGCCTGCTGCCAGTTGCCAGCTGTTTGCGGTTGTTGATTCATATTTTCCCTTCCAGCATCGGCAGCAAGACCTGCAGACTGTTCTCCCAGGCATAGGCATGTTCAATATGTTTTCTTGCCACCTGCCCCAGTCGTACAGCCTTATCAGGTTCATCCAGCAACGCCGTCACTGCCTGAGCAAATTCCTGCGCGGCCTCCGCCACCAGCACCTCGTTGTTGGCCTGGGCGATGATACCGTCGAACCCCTGTGGCGTCACCACCACCGCTTTGGCCATGGCCATGGCCTCAAGCACCTTGTTTTGCACTCCGCGGGCAATGCGCATCGGCGCAACGGCCACGTCGGCATGGGCAAGATAGGGACGAATATCTTTCACCGCCCCGGTGACCGTAACCCCCGGCAGACTGGCCAGCTCCTGCACCTGGCGCGTGGGCCGGGCACCAACGATATAAAAGTGCGCGGCAGCATGCTCCTTCCGTACTTCGGGCAACACCTCCCGGGCGAACCAACTGACCGCATCGGCATTGGCCCAGTAATCCATCGCCCCGGTAAAGACGATGACCTGTTCGTCCATTTTATACGGCTTGGGGTAGTCGCCGAGCGGATTGAAATAATCGACATCGACACCGTTATCGGCATGCCCCACCCTGGCGGCATCGACCCCCGGCATGGCGGCAAACAGCTCAGCCTCTTTGGCCGAGACAAACAGGCTGGCCTCAAACTCAGCCGTCACCTGTTTGTCGAACGCCAACAGGGTATTGGCCTCACGGCGATAAATCCAGCTCATCGGCCAGGCCTTGGTGGCGGCATATTGCAGCCATTTGTCCGAGTCCACATCGACAAAGTCGATCACCCGGTGCAGGTGGGACCACCCGGGGCCCATCACATACTGTGCCATGGCCGAAGAGAACACCAACACGGCATCAAAATCATGCGCCTGTTTCTGCGCCCTGATCCACGATCGCAATCCGGTATCACCATAATAAGGAACAGTCATAGGCACACTGCCCAGCAAGGCCGGCAGACTGCGCAATTTTGACCGCAAGGGTTTGAGCGGCACGGCATAAACGTCCTGGCAATATGTTTCCAGATCCTTGAGGTATTGCCAGTCGTGGTCATCATCGACGAAGGTGCCGAGATAGACCTGATAATGCTGAGCCAGAAATTTCAGAATATTGAATGAGCGAATCTTGTCACCCTTATTGGGTGGATAGGGAATCCGATGCACCAGGTAAAGCAGTTTTTTTTGTTGCCCCCCCATATGATCAACTACCTCAGCCCAGGTTCTTGACGATATGCGGACCGACCAGACGCGTCAGTGACAGCGGCAGATTCTTCCAGGCATTGATGAAGAGACTGTATTTCGGATTGAGCGGATTTATATCCGGCATCGCATCGGCCTTGATCAGAACATATTCATAATGCAGCGGCTCGGGTTCGAAACCCCAGTTTTTCTTGAAGCTGTAGGAACCCGTGCCCACCTTGCTGCGACCATAATCAAACACGCGGATGCCCTGCTCACAGGAGTGACGCATCACTTCCCAGTACATGAAGTCATTACCCTTCACCGCCCGGGCCTCAGGCGTGCCGCCACCGTAATAGGGCAAGACCTGATCCCTGAAGTAAAAATTCATCACACTGGCAATCAGCCGCCCCTCTTTGGTGATGGTCAGGATACGACAATCATCGGCAAATACGTCTTTCAATATTTGAAAATAACGCTTGGAAAACACCGGCGTCCCCAAGGCATGGACACTCTGGGAATAGGCGTCATAAAAACGGCCGATCTCCGCGTCCCACTTACTCTCCAGCCCGGCCTGGATGCCCTTGCGCACCATGGCGCGCTGTTTGCGGGGAATATTTTTCAGATTCTGTTCCGGGTCGGGATCCATCTCCTTGCGGAAGGTGACATACATGTCACGCTTGGCGGGCCAGTCATCGTGCAGCGGCGACTGGTTGCGAAATTCAAGGCTGTCGACGCCCAGTTGTTGCGCCAGTGCTATCCCCGCCCGCTCCAGAGCCTGACGGATAGCTTCATCCGCTGCCACTACACCGCCATAGACGCAAAACGGCAGGGAGGTCAGCGAATTACCAAACAGCAGGCTCTTCACATGACCCAGCGGCAGGATGCCCTGAATCTGGCCATCCTGCTCGGCATAGAGCAGATAGACCTTATGCCCAAAGGCCTGTTCAATGACCTGTTTCCAGCCGGCACGATGAAAAAAGGTGGCCCCAGCCGCCTGTTCGACAAAGGTATCCCAGCGCTGACTGTCCCGATCTGTCAGCTGCTTAATTTCCAAGCTAGATTTAACCTCTGCAATCGAACCCTCAAACATCGACAAACACCTTGTCCATTCGATCCCAGCAAAAGTCTTGCAACAAGCTACACAAACGTTTTTCCATCCGCTCCAGATTCAGGTAGTGGCGAAAGCGGGTTTTAGCACTGATACCGGTCTGGCGCGGCTGACCCGGGTCTATTTCCCAGGGATGAAAATAAAACATACCCGACTGACCATCCTTTTTATTGACACGCTGTAGTGCCCAGCGCGAAAACGCGTACGGGTAGAGACGAAAAAAGCCACCGCCACCGCATGGCAGCTTTTTTCCATACATCTGCAGTGTTGTTATCGGAATTTCTAATATGCCCTCTTCACCCATTGGCCGATATGCAAACCGTGGCGCATCGGGGATGCCATATAGATCATGTTTGATTGGATAGATGCTGGAGCTGTATTTATGACCCGTCTCTGCCAGCACATCCAGCGCCCACATATTTGATTTATTGATCGAATAACTGGCGGCGCGATAGCCAATCACCTCTATGCCCGACATATCTTCAAGCAGCTGCTTGGTTTTTATCACGTCGGCCCTAAATGCCTCGGGGGTCTGCTGGGTGACACGCACATGTGAATAGCCATGACTGGCCAGTTCATGCCCCTCTTCGACCATACGGCGTATTAACTGCGGATAACGTTCAGCCACCCAGCCCAGGGTAAAAAATGTTGCCTTGGTGTCATGCTGCGCAAACAGATCAAGTATCTTGTGGGTGTTTTGTTCTACACGACAGGGGATGTGTACCCACTCATCACGAGAGATATGGGGTTCAAACGCCGAGACCTGGAAGTAATCCTCAACATCGACCGTCATGGCATTTTTAATCATTGCGCTAAAACCGCTCGTCCAGAACCGCGACAATCCGTTCGGCAGCACGGCCATCCCAAAACTCAGGCACACAGCCACCCTTGCCGCCATTGTCCAGGACTTCATTCACTGCTGAACGAATCTTGTCGACATCGGTGCCAACAATGGTATTGGTGCCTTCAGTCACGGTGATCGGCCGTTCGGTATTCTCACGCAGGGTAATACAGGCCACGCCCAAGGCGGTGGTCTCTTCCTGTATCCCACCAGAATCTGTCAATACCAGCCGCGCCGCAGACATCATCCCCAGCAACTCGAGATAACCTAGCGGTGGTAGACAGCAGATACGCGGAGTGTCCAGTAGGTTTTCCAGCGAGAACCGTTTAATTTGACCGGCGGTGCGGGGATGCACCGGAAAGATCACCGGCAGCTGTTCACTGATTTCACGTACCACAGACAGCAGACGCTCCAGAGTTTCCTTGTTATCCACATTGGAGGGCCGGTGCATGGTCAGCAAGGCAAATCCGTCTGCGGACAAAAACGCCTCCTTATTCTCCACAGCCGCCAGGGTTTCAGCGGCGGGCACCGCCCGTTTGACGTGATTCAAGAGAGTGTCGATCATGACATTACCGACAAAATGGACCCCCCCTGTCGCGATTCCTTCACGACTCAGGTTGTCGCGGGCATGGCGCTCGGTGGTAAACAGTAGATCGGAGATCTGGTCAGTCAGAACACGATTAATCTCTTCCGGCATCTTGCGGTCATAGCTGCGCAGGCCCGCTTCTACATGAATCACCGGGATATCTTTTTTTACAGCAACCAGGGCACAGGCAATCGTTGAATTAACATCACCAACCACCAGGATGGCGACAGGCCTTTGCTCATCAATCACCGGCTCAAAACGCTTCATCACCTCGGCGGTCTGCACGGCATGACTGCCCGAGCCAACGCCAAGATCCTCATCCGGCTCGGGAATACCGAGCTGATCGAAAAAACTGTGTTTCATTTCGGCATCATAATGCTGGCCGGTATGAACCAGGTACGGCTCGAACTTGCACACGGACTTATTCAGCTGCGCCATGATAGGTGCAATCTTCATGAAGTTGGGCCGCGCGCCCACTACACAGACAATTTTAGGTTTTGACACTGCCCCCACCCCTTACTACGTTTTATGACGACCCGATTCCAGAAAGCGCCGCAGGGCACGTTCAAGGATATCGATTCGCTCTTCCAAAATACCCACACGCATCTCGACATCCTCGACCTGCTCGGACTCGCGGCTTTGCGCCAAACCCACATGGATCGGGGCGGTTGGTAATTCCGGCAACTCCACTTCCGTCATTGCCTGCGTTGCTGTCGGCGCCTCCTGTTTAAGCTCACTGGCCACCTCGTTGACATGGCCTTCATCCAGCGCAGTCAACTCTTCGAGGTAGCCAAACAGCAGCAGCCGATCACAAAAGGTATTGATGCGGCGCGGCACACCCCCCGTGGCCGCAAAAATCGCCTGATGTGCAGCATCGCTGATTGCCGGGCTATGCTCCCAGCCCACCAGCTGCAGGCGATGCTCGATGTAGCCGCGCGTCTCTTCGACACTCAAGGGCTCGAGGTGATAGGCGGCAATAATCCGCTGGCGCAGTTGTTCCAGGCCCGCGGATTGAATAGTCTCTTTGAATTCATTCTGGCCCAGCAAAAAACTTTGCAAAAGAGAGCGGCTACCGGCCTGAAAATTGGACAACATGCGCAGCTCTTCCAGAGACTCTACCGGCAAGTTTTGTGCCTCATCCACCACCAGCAGCACCCGTTTGCCTTCCTGCGCCCGTGCCATCAGGAAAATTTCCAGATTTTTCAAAATGGCCGCCTTACTGGCCCCCTCATGGGCAAGACCAAACGAAGCAGCCACCATCTTCAGAGTGTCGTCGGCCTGCAGGTGAGTAGTCACCAGTTGGGCAGCGATAATATTTTCCTTGCTCAGTTCATTGAACAAGGTTCGCACCAGAGTAGTTTTGCCCGTACCCACGCCACCGGTGATGACAATAAACCCTTCGCCCTGGGTCAGTCCGTAGCGCAGGTAGGACATGGCCCGTTTGTGCCCCTGACTGGCGAAGAAAAATTTTGGGTCAGGACTTAGCTGAAACGGCTTGGCCGATAATTTATAAAATGACTCGTACATGTGTATTTTAGAAGCTCATATTCAGATAGGCACTGATGCGGTTCTCGACGTACTTCTGGCCGCTATTTATGGCATCTACCTCCTGGCGGCGCAGCTCCACCCTGGCATTCGCACTGGAACCTAGTGTGCGGCTAAGGCTAAAACTGGTCGTCAGGCTCTGCCGCTCACCCGGGCTGTTCAGCACCTCAAAACGTTGCTGTTGGACACTGATCATCGATGAGGTACGTGCTGCAAAGCGCCACTGCCAGGAGATATTACCACCATCGGAGGCAAGTTCACTGCCAGACAGCTCGTATGTTCTCAGCTCATTGTATTTTTCCAGGGCAATGGTACTCTTGCTGGTTCTATAGCTCACTGAACCCTTTGCTCGGGCGCGTAGGAATTCTTCGTCGGTTAAGTCATACACATTTAGAAACACAATCGCAGGCATTCCTGTAACAGGGTCCACGACAAAGCCAACCGGCCGCTGCTCTTTCAGCGCCAACAGCTGGACATTGGTCACTGCTTCAGAGTAGTCAAAGGCCCAGGTACTGCGACGGGTACGATGACTAATCAGTCCCGACCAGCTCGCCCCCGTCACCAGACCGACATTCCGATCACTGTAAGTAATATTGACCGAGGTGCGACTAATAGGGGTCCAGGTCAACTGACCTTGATCGTAATTTTTCCCTGTCGTCCCCTCCAGTGAAAATTTCGGACTTGGTGTCCAGTTAAAGCCGGCACTCCAGTATGCACCATTCGCAAATGGCTGGCTGGTCTGGATATTGTTTTCCTCACGCCCGGCATAACCCACCACAGAGAAAGTACTTAACACGCGATAACGAATCATGCCATCACTGGAACGGCGTTCGCTATCAACACCGGTGTCACGCATATCCTTTTGCTGTCGATAGCCAAGACGCCAGCTCAGCTGTGTCACCCCCGGGCCATTGACCAGGTAGCCACTTACAACACTGGACTCAGCACCTGAGACACCGCTGTCATCATAATCAACCCAGCCGCGTAAATAGCGCAGTTCGGCACTGACATAAGAACCCAGGTTACGCCTGAGATACGGTTCGACCTGTAGCGTCCTCACGTCTCGACGGTTACCGCCAATATTCAGATTATCAAGCGCCAGTTGATTCGAAGGCCCCATCAGCTGCTGGGAAATTGAGGCGCTGGAGTCAAAATAGAACAGGTCTTTGATCAGCTCGGCCTGCTCATTCGCATTCAACTGGTTCGATATACTATTACTGGATGGATTTTGGGCATAAAAAATATTCTGCATTGCATAATCGGCACTCAGCTTCAGCCGGGCACCCTGACCATTCACGGAAAAACCGGGGGTGATGGTGGTGATGCTGTCACGCTCTTCATCTCCCACCGACAAACGAATATTGTCAGAATAGACCTCCGACAAGGCCAACCTTGCCGTGCCATCCCAATCAGCTGATTGTGCCACTAGCGGCAGACAAGCCAAAGCCAACCCCGCCTTTAAACAGAAAAAAAGTCTGCTTCGATCACGGCAACGAAATTTAATTAACCTATCCTGATTAATCACCGGATGAGCCATAGCCACCGTAGTAACCATAATAATCCGATGTCAATATCGGCCTGGTCTTATTAAGAACAAGACCAATCATCTTGGACTGATCCAGCAAACCCAAAGCATCGTTCACCTCTTGTTTGCTGGTTTTTTCCGATTCGACTATCACTACAATCTGACCAACCAGACTGGCCAAGACGGCCGCTTCACTGGTAGCCAACAATGGCGGCGAATCAATAATAATAATTCGATCTGGATAACGTTGCGACATTTCGGTCGCAAGCTGACGCATGGCATCACTAGCCAATAACTCAGTGGAATGAATATGGCTGCGACCGGCAGGCAAGACCCGCAAATTTGGGACATTGGTTTTGAGTAAGATGTCAGACAACGCCTGCGAGTCATCCATCAGGTATTCCACCAAACCGGGCAATTTTGGCTGCAGACCAAGTACACGAGAGACACTGGGCCTGGCGACATCAGCATCCACCAGCAGGACGGTTTTGTCGCGCTCCTTAGCAATGCTCATAGCCAGATTAACAGCAGTGAAGGTTTTACCCTCACCCGGCCTGGCGCTGGTGACCATGATCAGGTTGGAAGATTGGCCGGTGTCACCACTGCGAAAGGCATTTATCAGCAAAGGGCGTTTAATATGACGAATCTCTTCCGTCAGCTGACCCCGGCTGCTTTCAGGGACCAGAAACCCCATCCGTTCCAGTCGCGCCAGATCAAGCTCGACCCGGTTAGGGGACTCATTACCGGAAACAGGCCTGGATAATTCTACGGCATCGACCTCAGTCAGTGCCGCCCCAGCAATCGCGCCATCAGCAGAGGCATGATGAGTACCATCCTGTTTAAGCTCTCTCAACTTGCCAATGGCTTTTTCTATCGTGCTCATAAACAATTATCTCGATGCATTAGCCAATCCGGGCCAATAAACTGATGCCCTTATCCTGGAGTAAAATGACCCCACCATAGGCCACCAGTAACCCCAAGGTAAAAGCGGTAAAGACCATCGTCTCAACACGCATCCTGACCCGCTGCGCCTGAGTCCATTCCATGGAGATGGCACCCAGCACTGGGAACTCAGTGAGGTTACGCAAGGTGGTGCGCGAATCAAAAGTAGCCTTTAATTGCGACAGTAAAAATGCCATGCCCAGCCCCGCTCCCAGCCCGGCCAACAACACAAAACTCATAAACAACGTCCGATTGGGGCCTGAGGGTTCCAGCGGCACGCGGGGCGGATCTATTACACGAAACTGAACATTCTCACCGCTCTCGTCCGCCTCTTGCCCCATACGCGCTGACTCACGCCGGCTCAGCAGGGTTTCATAACTACTTTTGACTATGCCGTAGTCACGATTGAGGTTCTTTAGCTCAGCCTCAACCTGTGGAATGGTGTTTACCATCTCCTCCAGGTGTTTAACCCGCTTATTATATTCAGCCACCCGCACATTGATTGAAGCCACCATCGCTTCTGCTTCTCCCAGGGCAATCTTGAGCTGCTGAATGACTGGGTTCTCACCAAAGGAGCTCTCGCCAGCTTGATCAGACATCGCCTCAATCTCGGCCTGTTTTTCAGCCCGAAGCCCCGAGATGGTGGTTTGAATGGCCACTACATCCGGGTGTTTCTCGGTATATTTCAACAATAACTCGTCCAGTTTTACCTGCAGATTCTGAATCCGCGCATCCAAAGGGCTTGATGTGGTTCCACGCATGGCACCACTTAGCAAATCATCCTCCAGGTCATCCCCGGCATCTTCAAGCTGGGCTTCCAGTTCATCACGCCGATTGACCGCCTCCTGCTGCTGTAACTGCGCCTCTTTCAACTGTGACATGGCCGTCTGCAACCTGCCGTAGTAACTGCCGCCCTCACCCGGCATAATGCCAACATTCTTGCGTTTAAACTCCTTAAGACGATTCTCAGCTTCAACCAGACGCGCCTCATATTCCTTGACTTGCTCATCAAGAAAGCGTTGCGCTGAATCGGTATCCTTGCGGCTGGAACCAAGTGAACTCTCCACGAATATTGTCAGCAACGACTGAACCACCCTTTTGGCCAGCTCGGGATCGCTGTCTCTAAAACTGATGGTATAGAGGTTCTCCTGACGTGTTTTTCCGAAAGATATCCGTCCCTCCAGGGAATCCAGCAGCGACTCCATCTCGGCCGGCGTCTTGGCATTGAGATCCAGGTCGGTCATGCGCGCAACCTTTTCCAGGTTGGGCCGACTCAATAAGGTCCGGGTGAGCAATTGAACTTGCTGACTAATGTTGGCCTGAGTCGCCAAACCACGCAACAAAGGCCGCAGCATCGACTGGGTATCCAGATGCACCCGGGCAGAGGCACTGTATTGGTCGGGCATTTTCAACACCACCACCCAGCCAACCACGCATACCAGCCATGCAATTAAAATCATCACCCAGCGACGCCGCCAAATGCCACGCACATAGCCGTATACTTGATCCAGAATTTCCTGCATTGAGAGTTTTCTTCCTACTGAAAGTCTGGCACTAGAACCACGACTCGGGAACGATCATGATGTCACCGGGGAGGATATGAACATTGGCACTAATATCACCTTCATCGATAAGATCATCGATACGGACACGATACTGCATCTCCCTGCCATTCACCCGCCTCACCAACACGGTCTTATTGCCCGCCGCAAACTCGGTCAGGCCACCCACTGCGATCATCAGATCCAGTAAGGTCATATTTTCACGAAAAGGCAACGCCTGAGGCTGGGCCGCCTCACCAATAACACGCACCTGCTGGTCATAAGGGCCAACAAAACCAGTCACGATAACGGTCACGGAAGGGTCCTTGATATAGATTCCAAGCACCTCCTCTATTTTGCGCGCCAGTTCTGTGGGCGTCTTGCCGCTAGCCTGAAGATCCTCAACCAGAGGAGTGGTAATCTTGCCATCCGGTCTGACCGGCACGGACTGAGAGACTTCGGGATTGCGCCAGACGAAAATATTGACGTTATCGCCCGGGCCAATGATGTAGTTGTAGTCAGGGATAGTTTTAAAATCTTCCAACGACGCAGCTGGCATTATTTTACCTGTGCAACCACTCAACAGAAATGGCCCTGCAGTCAAAGACAACAGCAATAATGGAATCTTTAAATAATTGTTTTGCACTCGTTTTTCCCCACCAAAACAAAGTTAGTTACATTACTAATTCGTCAACAGACTAAAAAACCTTAATAATTAACAAGTGTGCCCATGCATTTCACTCAAACACCCCTTAACCCTGCGCAAAAAATATGTTTCTTAACAATCAGCTAGAAATTTAATTCGGTGAGCTATCATGCCCACCACTTTTTTCAAAAATTCCCATAAAATCAATTATTTAATATAGTCGACCGGTAAATTCCTGCGCTAAGTGTAGAACCATAAAACATTATTACCAAGCACACCCGCCTCCCCGTTAGCCGATTGTGTCATAAAAAAACTATAACATAGATCCAAGAGGTTCCATTTCATGTTTCATGCCTAGCGCAAGCCTCGACTGACCTCACACCAGCTCCCAGAGAATTTTCGCATCAGACTGATAATAACGCCTACACGAACTGGTCTTAAAAAACATCATTAAAACCAGAAAAACCCTGTCAAAACAAGTCAATACCTCTCCGTAATCGTGATGTCTCGAGCCCCCCATGCTGCACACCGAAACCACAGCAATACAGATCAACCACCATGCGTTTGACAACATTCACCAACACAGGCTCCACCAGGAAGCACTGACTATTGATTCTATTTTTCATAGTCAAACTCGTACAAACTGCACGAATCAAACCCAAAATAACTTCGTAATGATGCAACCTTTTACTTTTACCTTCCTTGCTAAAAAAACTAATTTTACGCGACAATCTGGCAGAACCTCGAAATCGGTAACCCAATCCAAAATGGGGCGATCTTTCACCAATAAATGATGGGAAGCGGTGTCAAAATCATCGCATTCAAGCTTCTACTGAAAAACTGACGACTACGCTCTCAGCCTGTTTCTTCACGATAAACCTATATCTCAATTAATAATAAATCGCCTTACTCTCAACGGTATCCGCAAGAAAAACCTCATAACGACCGTCAAAAACCATAATTCACCCCCGTGGACAATATTCAGTCAGCACAAAAACCGCACCTTAGCCAGCCATTAGCACAGGTTTCTACCAAAACCTTACATCGTCATATTATTTTTATGCGGCATTATTCACCGGTTAAGACTCGACATTCAACCTAGCAAGAGCCTGCAACTAACTCTGTAAGTACATTTGGTATATAATTGTAAGCCGAGTTTGAGTTCCCCATGGGTGGAGTAAAGTAACTTCTACGGAGTCCATAGACCATGAATAATACCTCCATCGCATCCCTGTTTGATCGCTACTTCAGTGTTGTTCCTGCTGAGTCAGAAGAATTAATCAAGGAGGTTTATCGCATCCGTCACCAGGTCTACTGCGAAGAGCTTGGATTTGAAGAGCGGCGCGCCAACCACCTGGAATTTGACGACTATGACCTGCGCTCCAGCCACTGCCTGCTATTTCACAAATCCAGCAACGATTACGCGGGATGCGTCCGGTTGGTACTCGCCAACGACGACAGCCCGGAATTCAAATTCCCTTTTGAGAAAACCTGCCAAGTAAGTGATGACTTCCCGCTGCTGAACAAGCAGGCCCGAAGCAAGTTTGGAGAAATTTCCAGATTGGCCATCACCGCCAATTTCCGTCGTCGCCGTGGCGAATCAAATCAAGCAGATGGTGGCAATGAAGCCGTTGACGCATCCAGCGAAGACGATAGACGTCGCTTCCCATCCGTAGCGCTGGGGCTATATATCGCCATCACTGCCATGGGCCTGAAGCAAGGCCTCGATGGTGTATTTGCTATGATGGAACCGCGCCTGGCCCGACAATTGCGCCGCTTTGGCTTTCATTTTGACCAGGTTGGCGATACAGTCGAACACAGGGGCTTGCGGGCACCGTTTTTCATAGATAAACAGGCATTGTTCGACAATCTTAGGCCTGAATTCCGCGAACTACTTGATTCTATCCAGGCAAGCATCACCCCCCCAAAAACAACAAGCGCCGCAAAGCCACATCAAAGAAACTAATCTGGGGGGATCAATGCCCCTCCCTTACTTCAGCCTTTTTACTTATAACAACAAGCAAAGCTGGCAGCACCAACAGATCAAAAACAAGCGCTGCTACCAGGCCGATTGCAGTCAATACACCGAATTCTATAGTCGGAATAAACTCAGATAACGCCAACAACAACATCTGTACGGACAAGACCAGCGTAGTCGCGACTACAGCCCTTCCCGCCTGTGAATAAGTTCTCAGCAGGGAAAATACCACTCCCCTTCCCTGTCGAATCCGCTCTTTATAACCATAATAGATATGGATCGTATCATCGACAGCAACCCCTATTGCCACACTTGCAATCATGGCTGTTGCCATATCAAGCCATATCCCGAACGCCCCCATCAAAATAAAGATAATCAGGATCGGTGACACGTTTGGCAACATACACAGCAACGCATCGCCCAATGAACGCCATAACAGACACATAATCAGAAAAATCAACAACAGCACGACCCACAAGCTATTTGCCTGCCCCTGAACCAGCAACCCTTCCTGATCCGCAAACAAACGGCCGAAACCAACAACCTGCCATTGAAGATCAGCCACCGGTGACTGCTTTAAATATGTATTAATCTCATCAATAACACCCTGAATTTCATTTGCACCACTAACGTTAAGATTCATTGTCAAACGGGTCTTCTGAAACCCCTCATCGACCAACTCATACAACTCCTTACCGCTGTAAATGAAGAGATATTGAGACAATAACTGCGTGCTTTCCGGCACACGCCTGTATTCAGCCTGCTCCCCATGAAAGGCCCAATTCATCTCCTCGACAACATCGACCATGGAAAAGCTACGATCCACCGACGCAAGCGAATCCACCCAATCCTGAAATCGCTTTATCTCGACAAGCCTCTCGGGGGACTTCAAACCCTCCCGCTCATCCACATCAAAAACCACCTCAAGACTGGTAACCCCGGTCATTTTTTCTTCAACCAACCGGGTTGACTGGTTCAGAGGGTGATCATCTTTGAAAAATTTGTAGATATCTGTTTCGGCATGCACCTTAAACACAAACGGACTTAACAGCCCCAGCAGAACAACTGTAATACCCAACACCCAACCTGCCTTGCGGATCGCAAGACGTGAGAAGAGTAAAAGCGCTCGATCCAACCAACGCATACTCTGACGCATGGAAGGCCAGCCCCGCCTGTCCCACCTAAGAAAAATAGCCGGCAGAAGTCCAACCACCACCGGGTAAAGCAACAAAATCGTCACCCCTGTCACCACCCCAAAGGCCTGAATGGGCTGAATCTGATTCACCGCCAGTGAAAACAACCCCGCAGCCGTAGTAAGACAGGTAAACAACACTGGTCGACGCACGCTGGCCATAGCCCAATCCACCCGCTTTTCACCTGAATAACCAAGCCTGGAGGCATGAGACATACTATTGAAGATATGGATCAACAGTGCCGTGGTCAGGGCGGACATGAAAGGCGGCATAATAGATGCCACCAGAGTGTAAGGCTTACCCCAAAGCGCCAATAGCGCCACCGCAATGGACACCATCGTCCCCACCATCACGGCAGCCACCACTACAGCCAAAAGGCGCCGAAACAGTAACCAAATCAATACTAAACCAACCGTTGTCGTCAATGGAATAAAGACCAAACTGTCCTGAATCATTGCTTCAAGCTGGGCTACATCAAGCGCAATATGCCCTGCGACTGCAACTACATTTTTCTCAAGACCATGCGCTTTAATCTCAGACAAAACAGAATCCAACAACGCTTTACGCTGCAAACTGCCTTCAAGAGCGCGCGGCCTAATGATCAATGCCAAGGCATCAGCCTCATCAGAAACAACCAACCCTGGAGCAAAGCGATCACTTAGCACACGATCTATCAATAATTTCGAACCGGAAAAATCGAGCTCATCAGGATCAACAAGGGGTTCAACAACAAAGTCATCCTTCGTCCCTGAAATATGATCCACAGTAGTAATAGTCACCACTCGCTCAATACTGGGGTTTGACTCAAGGCTTCTAACAACACCGTCGAACTGCCTTATAAATCCCTCCCCCCACAAATCATCACTTTGCAAAACAAGCACAAGCACCTGATCAGTAGGGAATATTTTGCGAACAGCCTTATCAAGAGTTACTGCCGTAGCCGAGTCAGGAAAATAGATCTCGGGGGCATTGTTAATAATTAGCCTGGGAATGATTAGACTGGTAATGCCAAATATAAGCAGCAGAACAGTAAGGGAAAGCCAATATTTTGAAAAAAACACCCTCACTCAAAATTTCCCTATAGTTATGCCAAATTGGCCAGACGTATAATAACGCAGGATACCTAGGCCATTAACGGTAGTCATTGATTTTTCTTAATTATACACACAGCTAGAGGGGAATCTTTATCACTCATTAACAACAGCGGATACTGTCGGAATTCTTTACAGACCGGGAAGCCTCAGGCCAAAAACGCCCCTAAAAATATTTTTATTTCTTTAAATATCAACAGTTTAAAAAAATGGCACAATATCTGCTTTAGAGATAGGCGTAAAGCATTTTCTAGCATTTAGTAACAGCAAATAGCCGCAAGGAGAAAAAAGGAATGAACGTATTAACCAAAACAGCGATAGGATTGGCACTATGTGGAGCAGCTTTCTCTGCTAGTGCCAGCCAGTTCTATATAGATACCAGTGGCACAGGGCTTGGAGTTGCAGGCACCTACGATGCAGCAGTCTGCGCCACATGTACAGGCCTAAAAGATCAAGCAAATGTTGCCTATCAGTCGGAAACTATTATCACCCTTGGTGACTTAAACTTGGATGTTGGTGACGCCATTACCACAACCGGCGGTCTGAATGTTGGTGGCATTTTTGATGTGGGTAATTACGGGAGCAATAAGATCGATGGATTTAATCCAGGTGCCTCTAGCGGTGGGTTCATCGCTGATGAAACGCTAATCAACGCAGGTATCGGGTTTTGGGGATTGAGCTTCGACATGCTCCTTTACGGTACAATTGCCGCAACGGACGGTTTAAATGTCAGCGAAGTGAGTTACACCAGCGGTCTCATCCAGGTCTACGCGATGGTAGATGACACTGACGGCGGTGCCGATGGAAATCCAAATGTTGATGCCATTAACATCTTTGATTTGAATGTAGTCGGTAGCAGGTTGGATAACGCGTCGAACTTCGAGGTATTCGGATTAGTCGGCTTTAGTGGTAATGAAAGCGCTCTATTCAATGACTTCTTCAATATCAACGGTAAAGCCTGCCCAGCAAGCACTGGAAGCTTTTATGATCTCGCGAACTGCGAACCCCCTATGGAGATAAGCTGGGTTATCGACCAAAATCTGGATAATGTTGCAGCTGACTTTACAAACGTTTTTGTTGACGGGACAGCAGTAATAAGAGGTGATCACAACGGTAGCGTAAGCTTCAGTGTCCCTGAGCCAGGATCACTACTACTGCTTGGTGCTGGCCTGCTGGGACTCGCTGGCAGCATGCGTCGCAAACGCAGTTGATCTGAGAGATTAAACCTTATAATAAAAGGGGCACCTGTAAAGGTGCCTTTTTTTATGCCCGCTTTAATCCAATTCTACTAATTGGTCCCAATATACCCCAAATCCAAACATAGCTGTCTTATTTAAGGAAGGGTGATCAGTTCGTAATCACCCCTTTCCAAGCAGTCTTTTCACGTACCAAAACATAAAACGTTGCCTTAGGCCTTTATTGCCCAAGGGACACCAGGTCTTTATCATGCGATTGCGGTATGCGTCAAAATGCAATCCACGTGGCGCGTGGATAATAGGGCCACGGCCCAGTAGGAGTTTCAAAGCGTTCGCACAAGCCACCCCAGCTGCAATCTCTATCCCCATCGCTGTTGACGGCACTTTTTTTTGTAAAAAATTGACCGAAGAACGTTCCACCAGATAATGGCGTTGTTGTACTGATGGAGATACACCAATGACAAATTTAATAATCTGGTCTTCAAAAGAGTAACCGTCGAGACAAAAATAATCCTCAAAGCTCATTTTTCCCGGCAAAAAGATAAGGTACGCTGTGCCCATACCCATAGGGGCTGCGGTGATGGCTGGAATACCCCTCTCGTAGCAGGTTTGGAAAACCTTGCGACGTATATCCAAGGCAAAGATATCAAGACTGTCCATATAAAGGTCAACATCTTTTAGAAATTCATCCAGGTTATCCTCTGAGATACCCTTGTTCAGTACCTGAATACTTGCTTCGGGATTAATGTCATGAACGGTCCGGGCCATGGTCTCGACTTTTGGTTTGCCCAGTGTCGACACGCTCGCGCCATACTGCCGATTAAAGTTTGCTACTTCAAATTCATCAAGGTCGGATACTACAAAGTTGCCTACACCCATGCGGGCAAGTGTGACGAAGTGGCTTCCCCCTACACCCCCCATTCCGCCTATTGCAACTCGCTTACCTCTGAGTAGCTCTTGTTCTTTTTCTGTGACCCAACCTATGTTACGGGAAAAAGCGGTGTTGTAATTAAATATCATGATAGTACCTGTCAGTTCTAGCTGAGCTTAGAGACCGAATTCATAGAGCAGCCTCCTTTATAAAAAACCGAGCACCTCCACAAAAGCATAGGGCACACACGCCGGAACCACTTAGCTTTGCAGTTATGGCTAAGTGCGCTTTACTGCAAAGACTGTTCATCATTCCATATAAACAACATTGCACCTACTTGCTCAATTCTTTGATCAGCAAAATTGGACTGCCACACAAATTCCAGTATGACAGATTACCTTTTACTGAAAGCACGCCCATACCGATATTTGCTATAAGAAAATCACGACCCACTCAATTGCTCTAGAAGCTGTTCTGCCTCGATTCTCTCAGAAAACTTTACATCCAGTTTCAATAGCACCTCTAGGCTTTCTATTGCATCATTCTGCTTCCCGCTTTTCTCCAAGTACATCGCACGGCGGTAAAGCAGTGTCGGATTTTCTGGCTGTTGTTTCAACGCACGTTCAATAAGTCGCTGGGTACGTACTAAATCACCTTTTTCCAGCAGAATTACTATCAGTGTATCCATCACCGCTAACGATTCAGGCGCAACAGTATTCGCCTTCTCAGCATAAGCGAGTGCTTGACTTGGATCACTCTTCCTGAGATTCCAAGCGAGATTATTCAAGGCAATCACGTTATTCTCAGAAAACTTAAGCACTTGTTGATACTGTTTCACAGCAGCATCCTTCCGTTCCATGACCAGGTAGTAGTTGGCCAGCGTTAACATGCTACTAAGATCCTCAGGATGCTCCTTATTCCATTGTTCTAAATTAGCTATTGAAGCTTGCCTGTCATTAATAGTCCACTGGAATCCTGTCAGCATCAGAAGCGTTTTCGTGCTAGAGAATTTTTCATGTAACTTCTCATACGTCGCCAAAGCTTGATTGGTCTCTCCGGTTTGGGCCAGGATAGCTGCTTCAAGAACCATAACCTCAGGATGCTCACCTCCTAGCCCTTTCAATTTTTCTAACTGTTGTTTGGCGGAATTAATATTCCCTTCTGATAACATCACCTTTGCGAATGCTACTTTCGCTAGTAGATGCGAAGGCTCCAACTCCAGCGTTAGTTCCAGCTCTTTCTTTACCCCAGCCAAATCATTTAAACCCTCATAGACCTGGGCAAGTAAGAAGTGCGCGTTTGCCGAATTGGGCTGGAGCTTTATTAGTTGTTGAATGGTAAGTTTCGCCGCTAAGAAGTCTTTGGAATTTAAGTGGAGCTCACCAAATAAAGCAAGTACTTGCGGGCTGCTGCGGTGTTTCTCAGGAATATCTCCAAGTAATAAGCTGGCCTGATCTACCCTTCCATCAGTTAGATACACCTGCGCCAACCGTGTCCTAGGTTGAAGTGCGTCTGGATGGATTTTTATTGCGTTTTTTAACACCTTCTCCATAGTCTCTTTTTTGCCTTGTCTTAATTCAAGATCAGCTAAGGTTAGCAAGGTTTGAAGGTGACCTGGATGAGCTTTAATTACTCTATTTAGATAATCTCGTGCCTTTTCTGGATCATTGCCTTTAAGTGCGAGCATGGCCAATTGCCTACTAGCGCCAGGTTCACCAGGCTCCATTTTTATTACAGCTAGAAATGTCTGCTCAGCTTCTTCTATTTTTTTCCCGGCAAGATATACCATCCCAAGCAGATTATGCGCGATCACGTTTTCTGGATGTCTTGCAGTAAAAGATGCTGCTGTCTTTAGCGCCATTTCATAATTATTTTCTTTCATATAATTGAGTATCAGGTAAATGTCTGGCTGCTGAAACTGAGGATCGATCTCAATTGCATCTTCCAAATTTTTTATCCCGCGATCCTTTTCACCTTTTGCTAATAAGCTGACGCCAAGTCGCATTCGCGCTTGTGCCATTTCAGGCTGAAGCTCAACCACCTTTTCTAAAAGCGCTATCGCCTCATCATAGCTTCCTTGTTTAAACAAACTGCTTGCAAGCATATTTAAGGCAGGTACATCATCTGGATTTGCACTAACAATGGGGCGTATCAACTTATCGACTTCAATAAACTCGTTGTCTTTTAATCTTATTTGGGCAAGCATCTTTCGTCCTGATATGTGATATGGAACAGCCTCTACGAAACGGATTAAATTTTCCTTTGCCTGCTCATGATGCCCTTGAAAAAAGTGAGAAGATCCTAGATAGAAAAGGGCCATTTTTTCAACATTCCGGCCAGCCAGATACTGCTCTAGTGATACCTGAGCCTCTGGGAATCGCTTTTGAAAAAAATAAAGCATTCCTTGTGCATATTTGATCCCAGTGTGTTTAGGAAATCGACGTTTAACTGAATCCAGATCAGCCTGAGCCTCTTCATAGCGCTCTAACTGGATGAATAGTTGTGTCCTTTTTAATAATTCCGCGACATTATTAAACTGGTTTTTTATGGCCTTAGTATAGGCATCAATAGCTTTTTCCGGCTCACCCTCATGAGTGTCAAGATCACCAAGCAAGCTCCACGCCAACGCATAATTGTTATTCAAAGCCAGTGCCTTACCTAGATAGGTACGAGCCTCTTCCACACCACCCTCTGACGCAACTAGACGTGCTTTTGCAGTAAGCACATAAGGCAAGTTAGGCCCTTTTTTAAGAGCTGCATCAATCTCCTGTGTTGCCTTATCTAGATCCTTTTGAGAAATATAAGCAAATCCTCTGGCTGCCATCATTTTAGCCAAAGCTTTATTATCATGGACTGACGTTAAATTTTGCTCCAATAGACGCGAGTAATTTCTTTGCAACAATAAAGCTTCATATAACAGGGGTAAAACCGCATCATCACTTACACCTAATTCTCGCGCCCTATTCAGCTCTTTTTCAGCAGACAGACCATCCCCGATCTCTATATATATGTTCCCCAGCAGCCAACGCACCTCAGCATTTTTTGAATTCAATCTCAAAGCGTTTTTAGCTTCGATCACGGCAGCTCTGAGCTCTCCTCTATCAAAGTATTCCTTTGAATTTTCAAGATATTCCGCATCAGTCAATTCATCTTTACTGCAACCTTGCATCGTCAGAACAATCAAACATACCAATATGACTGCGAACACAAATCTAAGTGAATTGCCAACCTTCATTAACCCAATTTTTCCATGTAAGCCTCTGCGTTAACTGTACGCTACTCAGACTGAAGTCGTTCAAGCAACTCTTTCAGTCCATCCTCATTTTCAAAATCAGGATTATCATGCAACAAACGTTCTAATTCCTTACGTGCTTCATCATTTCGTCCCGCTTTGTTTAGCGCCACACCCAAATGATAGCTGATATCCGGTATATGAGGTGCACGTATTTTGGCATCCTGTAACATCACCAAACCTCTATCCACCTGACCATTCTGAACCAATATCCAGCCAACTGTATCAACTACCACTGGATTATCCGCTGCTATGGCATATATTCTTTCAGCATACTCAACAGCCTGTTTATCACTATTCTCTTGAAGCAGCCAGGCCAGGTTATTCAATGAGACCAGGTCATTCGGCTGGACGGCTAACACCTTCTTATATGCATCTATCGCTTGCTGGTTGGCTCCAGCATTTTGATAGGCCATCGCAGCCATTTGGCGAACCCTATAATCTGCCGGCTCTTTTGCCAGCCAAACCTCCAGGGGGTCAATACTGTTTTTCTGAGCTAATGACACCCTGACGCGATGCAGCTTTACTGCCAGCGCTGCTGTTTTATTTTTTGAAAATGCCTGGGTGAAGCTCTCTTCTGCCTTCTTGAACTCTTTAGTTGTCAGATCAACATTGCCCTCTAGCTCATAACCAATACCAAGCTCGGGATATTGTGTCTGTATCTTACGAGCCAACGCCAGCGACTGCTGCTGCTCCCCCAGCTCCAGTTTAACGCCCGCCAGCAAAACATAGGCCTGCAAGGCCGTGTCGTTGCGCTGAATCAATTTTTCTAGTGTGGCTGCGGCTTCTTTATATTGTTTGGCTTTTATTTGTCCCTCGGCCAATAGCAACAATGCCTTATCTGAATTTGGCTGTAACTCCACCAGGGTCCGCAAAGATGCCAACCCATTGCTAATATCGTCATTGGCAATTTGCGCCATAGCCAGGACGGTAAGAACATTTGGATTTTTGGGCTGGAGCTGCTGCGCCTGTTTCGCTTTTGACAAAGCCTTGAGGCGGCCACCCTTTTTTAAATAGGCATTCGCAAGCAACACAGGAGGCTCTATCGCCTTGGGATTTTTCTGTTGTGCTGTTTCAATCCATTCAAAGGCCTTGGCAGTATCACCGGCTGCATTTACCATGTGTGCCATAGCCAACATTGCGGCAAGATTATTGGGATCTATGGCCAATATTTGCTGATAGTATTTTTCAGCAGCCTGCTGATCACCCTGCCTCATCGCTACTTCTGCCAGGCCCATGTATGCCGCTGTAAACGTTGGCTCGACGGCTAATGTCTTTCTGAACTGAGTCTTGGCCTTTTCATAATCTCCTTTACTGGCAAGGCTGACGGCAAGGAGGTTGTGGGCCAACGGATCGTCTGGTTGTTTTTTAATCAGCGTCTGCGCAGCTGCTATCGCCTTTTCAAAATCCTGGCCACGAAGATACGTGTAAATCAGTAGCAAATCTGCCTGTAGCAGATTTTCATCCATATCAACCGCCATTTCCAAGTCATCAATAGCACTGCTTGCGTCACCCGAGGCCAGCTTACCCAGCGCTAACTGGCTTCGAATCGCGGCGGCATCCGGCGCTATCTCAGCTGCCTTCTGCAGATATTCAGTGCCTCTGCTGCTATCACCTGCCTGAAGATAGGCATTACCCAGCAGAGCCAATAACTGTGAATCGTTCGCCTCTGATTCCGCCACAACGTCCAGTGTCTCAATCGCCTTGTTTGGCTGCTTTAATTTCATATAGGTAGTTGCGAGAATTTTTCGAGCCGGTGTATGCCCGGGTGCCAGCGCCACGAAATTACTCAAATAATATTCCGCCTGCTCCAGTTGCCCCTGACCATAATTGATAACACCCAGCAAAAACTGCGCCTGAGAATGTTTTGGTGCGTACTTGAGCGTTTCGTTAATGCTCTCCTTGGCCAAATCAAGTTCTTGTCGTTGGAAATAAATAACGCCTTTCAGGTAATTAGCCGCTGGCAAGTTTGGAGCAATCTTTTGTACCAATGCCAAATTTTTAACAGCATCATCCAGCTGTTTATTTTGTATTTCTAATGCTGCCTTACCCAGCAATGCACCTATGTTGCGGGGCTCAATCTCCACCGCCCGACTAAATGCCTGAAGCGAATCAACCGGTTTTCCATCACGACGTAATAATTCAGCTTTAATTATCCAGGCATCAACATTGTTTTGATCTGATTGCAGCAGTGTTTGCAGCCGCTCCTTGGCTTGATCAACATTATTTTCTATTAATGCCAATCTGATCTGACCTAACAGAGCACTGGTATGATCAGGGGCCAGTTTCAAAGCTGCCTCATAATCTGACCGCGCATCATCCAATAAACGCAACATGATAGCGGCATCACCCCGCAAGGCATGAACTACCGCCTGATTAACGGCTGTAGCTTTTTCATCAACATTGATTTCATCTCGAAGCAATTGCAACTTGCCCTGTTGCAAATAAGCCTGCCCTAACAAAGGCAAGGCATCAGACCTGTCACTACCATACTGCAGTGCCCGTCGAAATTCTTTTTCCGCCGCTGCTGGGTTATTTAATTTGAGATATGTTTTACCAAGCAACAGCCGCGCAGACGCATTTTCAGGACTGGCCTGCAGGATATTCTTAAGCTCGATCATGGCTGAACGATATTCAGCCTGATCGAAATAGTGACGGGGCTTATCCAGATGAGCTCCATTTGACTCTGCCAATACGGATGACAACATAGGCAGCGAAAGAACCAAGCCCAAGCCAAGGCTTACTTTATATTTATTCATCAAACTCCCCAGCTCCAGCTGAAAGACCACTTAATATTATTTCAAACCATACCTGCTCATCAGATCGTAGAGTGTCGGTCGGCTCACCCCTAAAGCCTCAGCCGCCTGGGAAACGTTGTTATCAAACATATTGATTGCCCTGACTATCGCCGTCCTTTCAGCCTGCTCCCTCGCCTCACGCAGATTCAAGGGTAATGAATCTTGAGCCTCAATATCTTCAAGCTCCAACTCATCGGCAGTCACACTACCGCCTTCCGTCATAATCACAGCGCGCTTGATTTTATTTTCCATTTCACGGACATTGCCCGGCCAGGCATACGCCTGAATAGCCCTGACGCCATCATTGCTAAAGCCTTTAATGTTACGGCCATATTCGCCAGCAAACCGATCAAGCAGCACCCTTGCCAACATTAACGCATCACCGTCGCGATCGCGCAGCGGTGGAATATTGATAGTAATCTCGCTAATTCGATAATACAGATCTTCACGAAAGTTGCCCTGGCCTACCTGCTGCATCAGATTCTGGTTAGTGGCACAGATCACCCGCACGTCCACCGGAATCTCACTTCGACCGCCCAGGCGCTCGATGACACGCTCTTGCAAAAAGCGCAGCAACTTGACTTGCAGGGACTGGGGAATATCGCCTATCTCATCCAGAAACAAGGTGCCACCATTGGCATACTCAATCTTGCCCTTGGTCTGTTTGCTCGCACCGGTAAAGGCACCCTTTTCATAACCAAACAGCTCACTTTCCAACAAGGTTTCCGGGATTGCGCCACAGTTGATTGCCACAAACGACTGTTTTGATCTATCACTCAGACCATGCAGCGCACGCGAAATAACCTCTTTTCCGGTTCCGCTTTCACCCAGCAGCAGGGTTGTCACCCCGGTGGGGGCAACCTTTTCAATGGTACGGCAGACCTTGAGCATTTGTGGGCTAGAAGCAATTAGCCCCTGAATTGATGATGAGCCAGCCTGCAACATGAGCTTGCGATTTTCCTGCTCGAGTTCATATAGATAATAGGCCCGCTCAACCAACAAGCCCAAAACATCAGCATCAACCGGTTTCTGATAAAAGTCATAAGCCCCTTTGGCGATTGCCTTGACCGCATTTTCACGTTCATCATTACCAGTCACCACAATCACCTTGGTAGCGGGCGCCAGGACCAAAATTTCTTCCAGGGCGGCCAGGCCCTCAGTGGCGTTTTCAGGATCAGGCGGCAGGCCCAGATCCAGCAACACCACCGCTGGCTCATGCCGTCGCAGAAGATTGATCGCCTCGGAGCGATCACCCGCAATCAGGACTTCATAGGCATCAAAACACCAGCGCATCTGACTCTGCAGGCCGGGGTCATCCTCAACCACCAGTATCTTTTTTTGCTCTTGCTTGGAACGACTCAATGTTTACTTCTCCATCTGTTCAAAGCGCCCGTCTAGGCATCAGCTATGCGCCTTCGGAATATAGAGTTGAAAAACTGTACCCGCGCCAGGCTCACTCTTCACCCGTACATCGCCACCGAGGCCGCGCACAAACTCTCGACACTCATAGGCGCCTATGCCCATTCCGGCATTGCCCTTGGTAGTGTCAAAGGGCCGAAACAGGCGTTCACGGATGAATTGTTCGTCCATGCCGCCACCACTATCTTCTATCTCAATCACAGCATTTTGCTCATCTGAAATCAAGCGCAGTTCTATCTTGCCATCCGCGGGAGTCGCGTCCTGGGCATTTTGCAGCACATGCTCAACCACCGCTGCCAACCTGTCTTGTTCGGCAACAACACTCATCTGGGCACCGCCTCCGGTCAGCACTGGCACGGGGCTTTTTTCTGAACACTGCTGTATCACTGCCTCTATTAACGGCAGCAACTTGATCGCGGTAGAGCTCTGCTGTGACTCACGTCCCTGGCGCAGCTGCATCAACATCCGCTGCATCTTGTTTACCGAGTTTTCCACCGTCGCAAAGGCGTCATCAACAAACGCCTGTTTGTGGCCAAACTTCTTTGAGTTGGCAACCACCAGCGACAACTGGCCGATGACATTTTTAAGATCATGCACCACATAGGCCGACAACCTGTTGAACGCCTCAAACTGGCGCGCATTGGCCAGCTCAACACTAGCCTGTGACAGAGCCAGATAACTGGCTGCCTGGGTCGCAACCGTCTTAAGTAAGTCCCGGTCCTCCCAGTTGATCTGCCTGGCTGCGCGAGGCTGCAGCAGCAACATCAACCCTGTTAGGCGTTTATTCTGGAACAGGGGTATCACCAGCCAGGCACGTTCAATCGCAACCAGCCATTCAGGCAGTTCTAACCCCTCATAGACCTCGGGCGTTTTTTCATACTCATTCAGATCAAACAGCCACTCCTTCTGTCGCAGATAGGCCACAAATGGATCATCTGCGGCGATGATTGGGCGACCAGTCGCATTCGATTCAACACCCAGTTCAAATCTAGCACTGTCATTATCAAACACCCATAACACGCCGCCTGGACTATCGACAATAGCAGCCATGGCTTGCAACACATGTATACCCAAGCCAGGACCGGGCTCCTCACTCGCCAAGGCGCCGATAAACTTCAGCCACTCGTCACGATAGTCATACTTATAATTAAAAAAGTGCTTACTCAGAAAGACCCGCATCCGCGCCCGCAACTGACCGGAAAACATCAAGGCAAACAACAGCAGGCCCGCACCAAACAGGAATATCACCTGGGCCAGACCACCCCAGCTGCCGCCAAAATAACGGATGGCATAACCGCCCAGCGCCATTAGCAACAGATAAAACCCGGCACCCAGCACCGCAGCACTATGAAACACCACTCTGCGAGAGACAAAAACCTCTAATGACCATTGCGGATTACGAGCGGCCGACACCGCTATTAGGGGAACCACCAACAAATGGATGAAGCCACGTGCATCCCACAACTGCGGATCCAGACTCTGAAACATCACAGCATTGGCGTAGAGAAAAAAGTCGTAGGCAAACAGGCCGCCCAGACCGAGACAAAGGTATTTGATCGCCCAGCGTTGCTGTAGCGGCGTATTACGGAACAGCTGCTCGACCAGCACCAGCCCGGCAAGCGCCAGCACCAGGTGTCCGGCCAGACGTGGATCGTAACCCAATAATTCCAATAACGACTGACCGGCAAACCAATTGCCGCCGTGCAGCAAGGCCAGGCCAAGCCAGACGGCAATAATCGCGTAACCCAGCCCCCTGAAACGCACATCGGTTGACCCCGGCCTGACTCTGTCGATGGTCAGCACTTTATAAAGAAACAGCAACACCGCGCCATCACGCAGTAATTCCAGCCAGATATGGACAATCGAAAGCGGCAATGCATTCGCTAATGAGTATGACAACATGGCTGCCCAGACTGCCGACAACAGGCATACAGCCACCAACAGACCACCCTGCAGGCGACCACGCCAGCTGGTCAATAATAGCAGCGCCAGGGCCAGATAACACAGCGCAGCAAGGGCGTAACCCCAAGCACCAGGATTCAAAATAAAATTAGCTTCACTCACTGGGAAACAAGACCCCGGTGACAACGATGGGCATGATTAAACGCCTAGCGGGCACCGGCACCAAAAATCACTACTTCGGCGGTCTGAAACATAATCAGACAATCAAGAAACAGGCTGTAGTTCTTGACGTAATACAGGTCATACTGCAATTTTTCGCGGGCATCATCATCCGAAGCACCATAAGGGTAACGCACTTGTGCCCAACCGGTAATGCCCGGCTTAACCCGATGCCGCTCGGCATAATAGGGAATCTTTTCTGCCAGCAGTTCAACAAACTCCGGCCGTTCCGGGCGTGGACCGATGAAGCTCATATCACCCTTTAAGACATTAAAGACCTGGGGCAGCTCATCAATACGACTACGGCGTAAAAACCTGCCTATGCGCGTCACCCGACTATCATTCTTTTGTGCCCATTGGGGAGAACCATCCTGCTCGGCATCGACCACCATACTGCGAAATTTAAACACCTGAAACAGACGCCAGTTCTGGCCAACCCTGACCTGTTTATAAAGGATTGGCCCCTTAAAACCATTCTCGACAAAAATGGCAAGCGCGGCTAACAGCATAACCGGCCAAGCCAAAAACAAAATACTGCTACTGGCCAGAACATCAAAGCCACGCTTCACCGTTAATTGGAAACCGGCATGACGAAAGCCATCAGAAAAAATAAACCAGCTTGGGTGCAAGGTCTCCAGACGCACCCTGCCAGTCTCACGTTCAAAAAAGCAGAGCGCCTCAGTGACATCAACACCACTCATTTTGCAATCAAGCAGATCATCAACCGGGAATGACTTGCGCCGATCTTCTAACGCAACAACAATCTCCTGAACATTATGTTGTTGCACATAGTCAATTAGGGGTACATCAAGGCGAATAACACAGCCCTCTGGCATTACATCGTGCTCACCTGCAACATGGACGTAACCGAGTATCCGGAAACCAAACTGATCACTCTTGCGCCGCAGCAACTTGAACTGCTCGGCCCGCTTGCCTGCCCCCAGCACCAATACATTACGCCGCAGAGCATCACTACCGACGCTATTAAAAAATATTACCCGGATCACCACCACACCAGACACTGCGATCACGAATGACCAGGCAAATATGCCCCGACCGAGAAATAGATACGGAAACAGATAAAACAACAGGCTCATGGCTGCCAGGGCAATAATCACACATGCCCCTAGCCTGAGCACCATGCCGTTCATACCCTCACGATATTGGCTTTTATACAAACCCATAGCCGTCATGGAGACAAAGATTACCGAGCTGAACAATAAGGCCTTTGGCCACAGCGGCAGCAATTCGTCATCAAACTCAACACCCCAGAAACGGATTTCAGCGCCGACATAGATCGCTGAATAAAACAGTGCCAGTTCAATCGACATCAGAAAGATGAATGAGGCAGGGACAAAATGCCTGAAGATTCTTATCATAATAATTATCTAACAGCCACTGTTGAATCGGACGCAAGGGCAATAAATAAACAAGGCGCTATATTGATCACAGTTGTGTGTCCAGCCCCTTGTTCTTAAGCCCCCAGGCAAACAGGGAGAAGATGCGCTGATTGGCTTTACGCAACCTATGTACCACCACAGACAACAACTCTTTCATGATTGGATAGCCGCTGTCTGGATGAGCATCCAGAAAAGCAAACAAATCATCCGCCGTGATGACAGCCAACTCCACAGCGGTGAGACTGACAACCGTTGCCGAGCGTGGCAAGTCGTCAAATAACACCAGCTCACCAAAGACATCCCCCTTACCAAGCTCACCAAAGCCAGGTTGGATTCTGCGCTGATCATCCAGGTCGACCTTGCCCAGCACGCGCAATTCACCGGCCAAGACCAGATAAACCTCGTTGCTGCGATCTCCCTCTGAGAAAATGGTTGAATTGGCCGGTTGACGGTCACGCTGCCATAGTGTGCCTTCTTCAAACTCAGGATTATCTAATAGAGAAAACAATAACGAAGACACCCTGCCCCTCCCGGTTGAAAGCGATTTTCTTAAGCATTCAGTATAACCTTTTGAAATAACATAAACAAAAACATGAAATTGATTACTGACTCAGAGACCAAGCTTTGCTATCTTTTCACCTTTAATTAATCATTCTCCATTTAGGGGTCGCAAATGAAAGTCACCGTATTTGGCTCGGGTTATGTTGGCCTTGTCACCGGCGCATGCCTGGCTGACGTCGGCAACGATGTGCTCTGCATCGATATCGACGCATCCAAGATCGATAAGCTGAAGCAAGGTATCATACCCATTTTCGAACCAGGCCTGGATGCCATCGTCACAGCCAATGCCGATGCCGGCCGCCTGACGTTCTCCACCGATGTCGCCGCAGGCGTGGCACATGGCCTGTTTCAATTTATTGCTGTCGGCACCCCGCCGGATGAAGACGGTTCAGCCGACCTGCAATACGTGCTGGCCGTAGCCGAAACCATCGGCCAACATATGCAGGAATACAAGGTCATTATCGACAAATCCACTGTACCGGTCGGCACTGCCGACAAGGTCCGTACCAAGATCCTGGAAACCCAGCAAAAATCACAAAAAAACGTTGATTTTGATATCGTCTCCAACCCTGAATTCCTTAAGGAGGGGGCCGCCATCAATGACTTTATGAAGCCTGATCGCATCATCATCGGCACCGACAATCCGCGCACCACCGAGCTGCTGCGCACCCTCTACGCGCCGTTTAACCGCAACCATGATCGTTTGGTAGCAATGGACATCCGTTCTGCCGAACTGACCAAATATGCCGCCAACGCCATGCTGGCGACCAAGATCAGCTTCATGAACGAGCTGGCCAACATGGCCGAGATTCTGGGCGCTGACATTGAGCAGGTGCGTCTAGGCATCGGTTCGGATCCACGCATTGGCTATCACTTTATCTATCCGGGCTGCGGCTATGGTGGCTCCTGTTTCCCCAAAGACGTGCAGGCACTGGAACGCACCGCCGATGAGATCGGCTACAATGCCGAACTTCTGCGTGCCGTCGAATCGGTCAACAACAACCAGAAAGAACGCATGTTTGCCAAGATTGAATGCCATTTTGGCGACGACCTGACGGACAAGACCATCGCCCTGTGGGGGCTGTCATTCAAACCCAATACCGATGACATGCGTGCCGCACCCAGCCGCACCCTGATGGAAGCGCTGTGGCAGAAAGGTGCCAAGGTACAGGCCTATGACCCGGAAGCGATGGAAGAAACCAGCCGTATCTATGGCTCACGCGACGACCTGATACTGTGTGATTCGCCTGAGTCCGCTATTGAAGGCGCAGATGCCCTGGCCGTCATCACCGAATGGAAGGTGTTCAGAAGCCCAGACTTTGAGCTGGTTAAACAAAGGCTCAAGCAGCCAGTTATATTTGATGGCCGCAACATCTACGACCCTGCCAGCATGGAAAAGGCCGGCTTCACCTATTACGCCATTGGTCGTGGTAGAACAGAATTTAACAGCTAAGCGAGAGACTGTTTTATGCATACACTAAAAGATGTAAAAATTGGCATGATCGGCCTGGGCTACGTTGGCCTGCCACTGGCGGTTGAGTTCGGTAGAAAGATGCCCGTCGTCGGTCTGGACATCCACCAGCCACGCATCGACGAACTCAAGGCCGGCAAGGACAGCTCCCTGGAAGTCGAACCTGAAGAACTGATCAAGGCCACCCACCTGAGCTTCAGCAGTAATCCGGACGAGCTGAAGGACTGCAATGTCTACATCGTCACCGTGCCGACACCGATCGACAACCACAAACGCCCCGACCTCTCGCCCCTGATTGGCGCCAGCCAGACGCTGGGCAAGCTAATCAAAAAAGATGACGTGGTCATTTTCGAATCCACCGTCTATCCCGGTGCCACCGAAGAGGTCTGCATCCCCATCATAGAGGCGCAATCGGGCTTGGTCTATAACAAGGACTTTTATGCCGGCTACAGCCCTGAGCGCATCAACCCGGGCGACAAGGAACACCGCGTCACCAATATCCTCAAGGTCACCTCAGGCTCAACCCCGGAAATCGCCGATTTTGTCGATGAACTTTACAACCAGGTCATTGAGGCCGGCACACACAAGGCCAGCAGTATTCGCGTTGCCGAGGCAGCCAAGGTCATCGAGAACACCCAGCGCGACGTCAATATCGCCCTGATCAACGAACTGGCTCTCATATTCAATCGTCTCGGCATTGATACCGAAGAGGTGCTAAAGGCTGCCGGCACCAAATGGAATTTCCTGCCCTTCCGACCTGGACTGGTAGGCGGTCACTGCATCGGCGTCGACCCTTACTATCTGACCCACAAGGCGCAGGAGATTGGTTATCAGCCGGAGATGATCCTGGCCGGGCGTCGTATCAATGATGGCATGGGCGCTTATGCCACCCAACAGGTGGTCAAACTGATGACCCAAAAACGCATCCCGGTGGTCGACGCCAGGATCCTGATCATGGGCCTGACCTTTAAGGAAGACTGTCCCGACCTGCGCAACACCCGCGTGGTCGACATCATTGATGAATTCGCCGACTATCATTGCCAAATCGATGTTTATGACCCATGGGTCAGCGTGGCTGAAGCCGAGCACGAATACAACATCACGCCGGTGACGGACAAACCCGCCGCTGGTCAGTATGACGCCATCATCCTGGCTGTCAGCCACCGTCAATTCAAGCAGATGGGGCTGAATGAAATCAAGGCGCTGGGCAAGGCAAACTCAGTCATTTATGACATCAAGTATCTGTTTCCTGCCGATGCTGTTGATGGCCGTTTGTAGCAAACAAGGACACATGCAATGAAAGTTTTAATTACCGGCACCGCTGGTTTTATCGGTTCTAATGTTGCCCACAGGCTGCTTGATCGCGGTGATGAGGTCGTTGGTTTAGACAATCTCAACGACTACTATGACGTCAATCTCAAAAAAGACCGTCTGGCCAGACTGACAAACAAGGATGGTTTTACCGATGTCCGCATGGATCTGGAAGATCGCGACGGCATCGCCAAGTTGTTTAGTGAACACAAACCCGACCGGGTGGTGCACCTGGCCGCCCAGGCCGGCGTACGCTACTCACTGATCAACCCCCACGCCTATATCGACAGTAACATCCAGGGTACCACCAATATTCTCGAAGGCTGCCGTCACAATGAGATCCAACACCTGGTCTATGCCTCCAGTAGCTCAGTCTATGGCGCCAACACCAAGATGCCGTTTTCAGTTCACGATAATGTCGACCACCCGGTCAGCCTTTATGCCGCATCGAAAAAGGCTAATGAGCTAATGGCTCACACCTACAGTCATCTGTATCAGCTACCCACTACCGGCCTGCGCTTCTTTACCGTCTATGGCCCCTGGGGCCGTCCTGACATGGCGCTATTTCTGTTTACCAAGGCCATACTCGAAGGCAAGGCCATCGACGTCTTTAACTATGGCAAGTGCCGCCGGGACTTCACCTACATCGACGATATTGTCGAAGGCGTAATCCGTACCCTGGACAATGTTGCCAGCCCCAACCCCGACTGGTCCGGCGACAATCCGGACACAAGCACCAGTTATGCGCCGTTCAAGATCTATAACATCGGTAACAACCAACCGGTAGAGTTATTGCGTTTTATTGAGATAATTGAAGAGTGCCTGGGTATGAAGGCGGAAAAAAATCTGCTGCCTCTACAACCCGGTGATGTGCCGGCTACCTACGCCAATGTTGATGACCTGATGAATGACGTCGGTTTCAAACCTGCCATGCCAATTGAAGATGGCATTGCCAACTTTGTCGCCTGGTACCGTGATTATTACAAAGTCTAACATTAGCCATAAACAAAAAAGGGCGAGATAAACTCGCCCTTTTTCTTTTTACAAAACTAAAAACTTATTTGTAATAATCGATCATCGTTTCAAGAGACTTGACCTTGATCTTGGAAGCATGTCCGGCACAACCGAACGCTTCATAACGCGCCTTACATATTTCAGACATCGCTTTAGTAGATTCCTTGAGGAATTTACGTGGATCAAAGTTTGATGGATTGTCAGCCAGGAACTTACGTACCGCACCGGTAGACGCCATACGCAGATCAGTATCAATATTAACCTTACGTACACCAGACTTGATACCTTCAACGATTTCATCAACGGGCACACCATAAGTCTGCCCCATGTCACCACCGTAGTTGTTGATAATCTCCAACCATTCCTGTGGCACCGAAGAAGAGCCGTGCATTACCAGATGAGTATTTGGAATGACCGCATGGATCTCTTTGATGCGGTCAATACGCAACACATCACCGGTAGGCTTGCTGGTGAACTTGTAAGCGCCATGTGAAGTACCAATGGCAATCGCCAAGGCATCAACACCTGTTTTTTCAACAAAATCTTTTGCTTCCTGAGGGTCAGTCAGCAGCTGATCCATGTCCAGTTTGCCTTCTGCACCATGACCATCTTCCTCGCCCATTTCGCCCGTTTCCAGCGAACCCAGGCAGCCCAGTTCACCCTCAACTGAAACACCGCCAGCATGTGCCATATCAACAACTGTCTTGGTCACATCGACGTTATATTCAAATGAAGAAGGCGTCTTCATATCAGCCATCAAGGAACCATCCATCATCACCGATGAGAAGCCAGACTGGATAGAGCGCAAACAAACAGCAGGCTCAGAACCATGATCCTGATGCATTACTATTGGAATGTGAGGATACATTTCGACCGCAGCGGTAATTAGGTGACGCAGGAATGGTTCGCCCGCATATGAACGTGCACCGGCAGAGCCCTGCATAATAACAGGCGCATCAACAGCATCAGCTGCTTGCATGATGGCGTGAACCTGTTCCATATTATTAACATTGAATGCCGGCAGACCGAAACTATGTTCACCGGCATAATCCAGCAATTGACGCATTGAAATTAGAGCCATTGTAATCTCCTCAGACTTAAAATTATTGTTACGAAACTATTTTAAAAAAATTTACGATTATCCCAGTGAAGGCTCGTGCATATCACCGACACGGACAATCTTCATCGCATTGGTACCACCCATCTCACCCATAAAATCACCCTTGGTGATAATTACAAGATCACCATCACGCACAGCCCCACGGCGCATCAACTCATCCACCGCCTCTTTATTAATCGTGGCGTGATCCGTTGATGTAACAGTGAAACTTACCGGGCAAACACCTCGATATAGGGTCACCTTGCGGCGTGTTTCTACGTGTGGGGTCATAGCGTAGATTGGAATACCGGAACTGATTCGAGACATCCATAATGGCGTCGCACCAGACTCAGTCAAACATGCAATTGCCTTTACACCCAGATGGTTAGCAACATACATAGCCGACATGGCAATGGCCTCATCAACGCGACTAAACTGGGTATGGATACGATGATCAGAACTGCTGGCCAACTCTTCCTTTTCAGCGCTGATACAAATCCGCCCCATAGCGGCAACAGCCTTGACTGGAAATTTACCCGCGGCGGTCTCGGCCGACAGCATCACTGCATCGGTACCATCCAATACCGCATTGGCAACATCAAACACCTCCGCACGTGTTGGAATAGGATTCTCGATCATGCTCTCCATCATCTGGGTTGCAGTGATTACCACACGGTTCATTGCTCGAGCAATCTTGATCAGGCGTTTTTGTACCGCCGGCAACTCCGCATCACCAATCTCAACCCCCAGATCACCACGCGCCACCATAATGGCATCAGAGGCAGCGACGATCTCTTCAATATTATCAATCGCTTCGGCTCGCTCGATCTTGGCAACGATACCACCATGACCACCAGCCTCACGCAATAGTTCGCGAGCCAGGTTAACATCGGCAGCACAGCGAGGAAACGAAATTGCAACGTAATCTGCCTTCATTGCGGCTGCGGTCTTGATGTCAGCCCTATCCTTGTCAGTCAGGGCCGCAGCAGACAGACCACCACCCATACGATTGATACCCTTGTTGTTGGACAGAGCGCCTGCCACCTGAACCTTACAAATAATTTCCTGCCCGACAACCTCTTCCACCCACAACACGATGCGACCATCATCCAGCAGCAGGGTGTCACCACGGTTAACATCATTTGGCAGTTCTTTATAGGTCAGGCCAACACGCTCCTGATTACCATCTTCTTTGGCACAGGCGGCATCAAGGATAAATTTATCCCCCTCTACCAATTCAACTTTACCGCCTTTAAATCGATCAATACGAATCTTGGGGCCTTGAAGGTCGGCCAATACACCCACCTGACGGCCATGAGCCCTGGCCCGATTGCGGACAGTTTCAGCCCGGTTGATATGATCCTCGGCAGAGCCATGAGAAAAATTTGCGCGCACTACGTCCACGCCCGCCTGAATCAAATCATCCAGTATCTTCGGGTCATCTGTAGCCGGACCTAGGGTGGCAACAATCTTTGTGCGTCTAAACATATATATTGATTAACACCTAATCATCATTATCATTATAAATCAAAATCCCCGGGGCAAAACCCCGGAGTCCGTGCGTATTATTTAATTAGCGGCGCGCTCTTCAAGGACCGCAACTGCTGGCAACTGCTTGCCTTCCAGAAACTCAAGGAAAGCACCACCGCCGGTAGAAATATAGGATACCTTGTCAGCGATACCATATTTGTCTACTGCCGCCAGCGTATCACCGCCACCGGCAATAGAAAACGCTGGAGATTCAGCAATCGCCATCGCGATCGCCTTGGTACCTTCGCCAAACTGGTCGAATTCAAATACGCCGACAGGGCCATTCCAGACGATAGTACCCGCAGTCTTCAGCACCTCGGCCAGGGCATTGGCACTGTCTGGCCCGATATCGAAGATCATGTCATCGTCAGCAACGTCAGAGGCAGCCTTCAATTCAGCCACAGCGGTTTCAGAAAACTCTTTAGCACAGACAACGTCTGTTGGAACCGGGATATCACCACCGCGCGACTTGGCATCAGCAGTCAGCTTCCCACACGTTCCAATTAGATCAGCTTCGTAGAGGGATTTACCAACGTTATGACCTGCAGCAGCGATGAAGGTGTTGGCGATACCACCACCCACGATCAGCTGATCAACAACCTTGGACAAGGATTCCAGCACGGTCAGCTTGGTTGAAACCTTAGAACCACCAACGATGGCAACCATTGGCCGCGCTGGATTATCCAGTGCTTTACCTAAGGCCTCCAGCTCACCCGCCAACAGAGGGCCGGCACATGCAGCCGGTGCAAATTTCGCTACGCCGTGGGTCGAACCTTGTGCACGGTGTGCCGTACCAAAGGCATCCATCACAAATACGTCACACAGGGCGGCATATTTCTTGGCCAACGCATCGTCATTGTTTTTTTCACCAACGTTAAAACGAACATTTTCCAGGATAGCGACTTCGCCGGCGGCGATATTAACGCCATCAAGATAATCTTTCACCAACTTAACCTCTTTACCTAGCAGGCCAGCCAGATGAGTAGCAACTGGAGCCAGCGAAAACTTTTCAGCGTACTCACCTTCAGTTGGACGCCCCAGGTGTGACATGATCATCACCGCGGCACCGGCTTCCAGGGCTTTTTGGATTGTTGGCAGCGAAGCGCGAATGCGCGCATCAGAAGTCACCTCGCCCTCTTTAACTGGAACATTCAGATCCTGTCGAATCAGAACGCGCTTACCAGCCAGATTGAGGTCAGTCATTTTAATTACAGACATGAATGCATCTCCGGATTTTTTGAAAGAAATTTGCTAAAGCTTGGCCTTACCAAATTACTCTGTCGGTTATATAAACCAGTAAAAGCGAGAAGGCACAGGAGCAAACACTCCCATGCCTTTCCAATGCTTACTTTTTAGTTAGAAGCAACGTGGCGAACGAAACGCATCATGTTGCAGGTGTAACCGTATTCATTGTCATACCAGGCAACCAGTTTGACAAAAGTACCATCCAGTGCAATACCAGCTTCAGCATCAAAAATAGAAGAGAAACCAACACCACGGAAGTCAGTCGAAACAACCTTCTCATCAGTGTAACCCAACGTTTCACCGATACCAGCCGACTCAGAGGCCTTCTTAACAGCCGCACAGATTTCAGTATAAGAAGCTTCTTTGTTCAGCTCAACAGTCAAATCAACAACAGAAACATCTGAGGTGGGCACACGGAAAGCCATACCTGTCAGCTTGCCATTCAATTCAGGCAAAACTACACCTACAGCCTTGGCAGCACCTGTTGAAGAGGGAATGATGTTTTCCAGGATACCGCGACCACCGCGCCAGTCTTTCATAGACGGACCGTCAACAGTTTTCTGCGTAGCCGTTGCGGCGTGAACAGTCGTCATCAGACCACGCTTGATGCCGAAATTATCGTTGATCACCTTGGCCAAAGGCGCCAGACAGTTGGTAGTACAAGAAGCCGCTGAACTGATCGCCTGTCCCGCATATTTTTCGTGGTTAACCCCATATACAAACATGGGCGTAGCATCTTTGGAAGGCGCCGATTGAACAACCTTCTTAGCCCCCGCATCGATATGTGCCTGACAAGATTCTTCAGTCAGAAAGAAACCAGTACATTCCAGCACGATATCAACATCTACATCACCCCATTTCAGATCAGCAGGATTACGCTCAGCCGTCAACCTAACCTTCTTGCCGTTAACGATCAGTGCGCCGTTATCAACAGCAACATCACCGTCAAAACGGCCGTGGACTGAGTCATATTTCAGCATGTACGCGAGGTAGTCAGCATCTAGTAGATCATTGATCGCAACGATTTCCATATCAGGAAAGTCTTTAGCTACCGCGCGGAAAGCCATTCGACCGATACGACCGAAGCCGTTAATACCGATTTTAATTGCCATTGTGTATTTTCTCCCTCAAAGTAAATAAAAATCTTTGCCCGCCCTTACAATATTAGAGACGGGCTAATAATTGTTATTAGTACCTTGGAAATTATTTTTGTGCGCTTTTACAAAAAATCAATTTCGTGAAGATACTTATCCTGTTTCCCCAGACTTAAAGTACGCCTTCTACCGCAGCAACAACGTTCTCTACAGTAAAACCAAACTCTTTGAACAACTCGCCTGCAGGTGCAGACTCACCGAAGTGATCGATACCTACAACGGCATCAGCATACTTGTACCAGGCATCTGTAACAGCCGCTTCAACAGCAACCGTTGGAATAGCTTTATCCAATACTGATGAGCGATACGCCGCATCCTGCGCATCAAATAGATTGGTTGACGGCATAGATACAACACGAATCTTTCTGCCAGACATCGCAGCCGCCGCATCTACAGCCAAGGCTACCTCAGAGCCGGTGCCAATAATGATTGCGTCTGGGGTGCCATCACAATCTCTCAGGATATAACCACCCTTGGCGATAGCAGCAATTTGTGCATCAGTACGTTCCTGATGTGCTAGTCCTTGACGCGAGAAGATCAGTGTAGATGGGCCTTCTTTACGCTCAATTGCTTGCGCCCAAGATACCGCTGATTCAACAGCATCACATGGACGCCATACCGCCATATTAGGAATCATACGCAATGTAGGAATCTGTTCGATAGGCTGATGCGTAGGACCATCTTCACCCAGACCGATAGAATCATGCGTAAACACGAAGATGCTTTGAATCTTCATCAAAGCAGCCATACGCAATGCGTTACGGGCATACTCAGAAAACATCAGAAAGGTTGCACCAAACGGAATCAGACCACCATGTAACACAATGCCGTTCATGATCGCACTCATACCAAACTCACGCACACCATAGTTCAGGTAGTTAGCATCTTCATTACTGATCATTGGCTTGTAACCAGACCATTCAGTCAGGTTTGAGCAACCCAGATCCGCCGAACCACCAAACAACTCAGGAACCATAGGGGAATAAGCCTCGATAGCCGCCAGTGATGCCTGACGTGTTGCCGGGCTTTTCGCATCAGCATTAACAGATGCGATGTAGGCAGCCGATTTGGCCGCCCAGTCTGCTGGCAGATCACCCGCCATACGACGCTCATATTCAGCCGCTAATTCTGGAAATGCCGCTTTATAGGCAGCGAATTTATCATTCCAGACCGCCTCCGCTTTAGCGCCTTTATCTTTAGCATTCCAGGCGGCATAGATATCAGCAGGCACTTCAAATGCCGCGTGATCCCAGCCTAAAGCCGCTTTAGTCAAATTGATTTCTTCTTCACCTAATGGCGCACCATGGGAGGCATGACTACCCGCTTTGTTTGGCGAACCAAAACCAATGGTTGTCTTGCAGCAGATCATAGTTGGTTTATCAGTCATGGCTTTCGCCATTTCAACCGCTTTCTGAATAGCCTCGTAATCATGGCCGTCAACATCTGAAATCACGTGCCAACCGTAAGCTTCGAAGCGTTTAGTGGTGTCATCAGTAAACCAGCCTTCGACATGACCATCAATGGAAATACCATTGTCATCCCAGAATGCGATCAGCTTACCCAGACCTAAAGTACCCGCCAGGGAACATGCTTCGTGAGAAATACCTTCCATCAAACAACCATCACCCAGGAACACATAAGTGTGATGATCAACGATATCGTGGCCCTTCTGATTGAACTGTCCAGCCAATGCTTTTTCAGCAATCGCCATACCCACGCCATTGGCAATACCCTGACCTAATGGGCCAGTTGTGGTTTCAACACCGGGTGCATAACCATATTCAGGGTGCCCCGGCGTTTTTGAATGCAGTTGACGGAAATTTTTCAGATCATCAATAGCCAGGTCATAACCAGTCAGATGCAGCAATGAATAGATGAGCATAGAACCATGACCGTTGGACAGAATAAAACGGTCGCGGTTGCTCCAGTTAGGATTGCTTGGGTTGTGGTTCATGTTGTCGTTCCACAATACTTCAGCAATATCAGCCATACCCATAGGTGCGCCGGGGTGACCGGAATTGGCTTTTTGTACCGCATCCATACTCAGGGCACGGATGGCATTCGCTAGTTCTCTGCGAGAGGGCATAAAGTCTCCTCAACTCTTTAGGTTAATTAAAATAAAAACAACATGTTACATCTAAAAGTCGTGACCGCTCCAGGCACTGAGCCGAGCAGGAAAGGCGGCAATATTACCATAAAACACCTTTATCAACACCTCATCTGGCAAAAATATGAGATTCTGCATTACAAATCAAGCAGTTAAAAACTCATCAGCAGCACCGACAGAACCATCACCAAATATAAAAATAGGGCACAAATGTTGTTTTTTGTTCTCCGCACCACAAAACCACTCGTAAAACATGGCCATTATTACCCACTTCAGCAAAGCCAGCAAGTTGGCTGCAATAACACTACACATTTTACAACCCGACAGTTTCCCCATACAAAGTTTACCTATAGAATGTTGTCTACTACGTGTTTTGAACAGCGTTACACAATCATTGCAATTGGAGCAAAATTATAATGTCAAACAGCCACTTGTTTACTTCAGAATCTGTTTCCGAAGGCCATCCTGACAAAGTTGCCGACCAAATTTCTGATGCCGTACTCGACGCCATCCTTGAACAAGACCCTAGGGCCCGCGTTGCCTGTGAAACCTTGGTCAACACTGGCATGGTGGTTTTATCTGGTGAAATTACCACCTCAGCCTGGGTCGACATGCAGAACATTGTTCGCAAAACCGTAAAAGAAATTGGCTATAACAGTTCAGACATGGGTTTCGACTGGGAGTCTTGTGCCGTCATCACTTCTATAGACAAGCAGTCGGCCGACATCGCCCAGGGCGTAGATGAATTCGAAAATCACGAACAAGGTGCTGGCGACCAGGGCCTGATGTTCGGTTATGCCTCAAACGAAACCGATGTACTGATGCCCGCACCGATTCATTATGCCCACAAGCTGGTCAAGCGCCAGGCTGAAGCCCGCAAAAACGGCACGTTGTCTTGGTTACGCCCAGACGCCAAGAGCCAGGTCACCTTCCGCTACGAAAATGGCAAACCGGTTGGCATTGATGCTGTTGTCCTGTCTACCCAGCACAGCCCGGAGATTGAGACCAAGGCGCTGCGTGAGGCGGTGATGGATGAAATCATCAATCCTACTCTGCCCAGCGAATGGCTCACCGCTGATACCCAGTACCACATCAACCCAACCGGACGGTTCGTTATTGGCGGACCCGTGGGTGACTGCGGTCTGACTGGTCGCAAGATCATTGTCGACACCTACGGTGGCATGGCCCGCCATGGTGGAGGCGCGTTCTCAGGCAAGGACCCATCCAAGGTTGACCGTTCAGCTGCTTATGCCGGCCGTTATGTGGCCAAGAATATCGTTGCGGCTGGCCTGGCCGAACGCTGTGAAATCCAGGTCTCTTACGCTATTGGCGTCGCCGAACCTACCTCTATTTCGGTAGAGACCTTTGGCACAGGCACACTCGGTAATGCCCGCATCATAGAGCTGGTGCGCGAGCACTTCGATCTGCGCCCTAAAGGTCTGGTTACTATGCTTGACTTGTTACGCCCTATCTATCGCCAAACGGCTGCCTACGGTCACTTTGGTCGTGATGATATCGATCTACCCTGGGAAAAAACCGACAAGGCCGATGCCCTGCGCGACGCTGCTGGCATCTAAAGGACGGCTTAAACCTTGGGCAGACTGGGGATGAAAAATCACCCCAGCCTGCCAACTTAACAAATTCGTACATCGTCCATATAATGGGCAGCCCTCTTTTCGAGGAGCGCTGCGACAAACTCACAGAGGTTTGCCAGGCTCGACAAGAGATTTTATAAACAACGGCGCTCGGTTCATTCTGGAGACAACACATGTCTGAATTTACCGATTATAAAATAGCCGACATCTCACTGGCCGATTGGGGCCGCAAAGAAATGAATATCGCTGAGACCGAAATGCCCGGTCTGATGTCCTTGCGTGAGAAATACGGCAAAGAAAAACCACTCAAAGGCGCTCGCATCATGGGCAGCCTGCACATGACCATCCAAACCGCTGTACTGATCGAAACCCTGACTGCACTGGGTGCCGAAGTACGCTGGGTATCATGTAACATCTTCTCAACCCAGGATCACGCTGCCGCTGCCATCGCCGCTGCCGGCATTCCTGTTTTTGCCTGGAAAGGTGAAACCCTGGAAGAGTACTGGTGGTGTACCGAGCAAGCCTTCAGATGGCCGGGTGGTCAAACAGCCAATATGATCCTCGACGATGGTGGCGACGCTACCCTGCTGGTTCATAAGGGTGTTGAATTTGAGAAGACTGGCGTCGTACCTGGCCCAGAAACTACCGACAACGAAGAGTTCAAGTGCATTCTGGGTGTATTGGCTCGCGTTATAAAAGAAGACCCTCAATACTGGACCAAGCAAGCAGCCAACATCCAGGGCGTGACCGAAGAAACCACCACCGGCGTTCACCGTCTGTACGAAATGGTTCAAGCTGGCGAACTACTGTTCCCAGCAATGAATGTTAATGACTCTGTCACCAAGTCAAAATTCGACAACCTCTACGGCTGTCGTGAGTCTCTGGTTGATGGCATCAAGCGCGCTACTGACGTAATGATTGCCGGTAAAGTTGCCATCGTCGCCGGTTACGGCGACGTGGGTAAAGGTTCCGCTCAATCCTTGAAAGGCCTGGGCGCAAGCGTAATGATCACCGAAATCGATCCTATCTGTGCCTTACAAGCGGCAATGGAAGGTTTTCGCGTTATCACTATGGACGAAGCCGCCGCTATCGGCGATATCTTTGTTACCACCACCGGCAACAAAGACATCATCACTCATGACCACATGGTACAGATGAAAGACCAAGCCATCGTTTGTAACATCGGTCACTTCGATAACGAGATCGACATCAATGGCATGCGTAAATACCAGTGGGAAAACATCAAACCACAGGTTGATCACATCACCCTGCCTAGTGGCAACCGCATCATCATGTTGGCTGAAGGTCGTCTGGTAAACCTGGGTTGCGGCACAGGCCACCCTAGCTTCGTTATGTCTAACTCGTTCACCAATCAGGTGTTGGCTCAGATCGAGTTTTTTGTCAGACGTGAGCAATACGAAATCGACGTTCACATCCTGCCAAAACATTTGGATGAAGAAGTTGCCCGTTTGCACCTGGCGAAAATTGGCGTCAAGCTGACCACTCTAAGCAAAGAACAAGCCGATTACATCGGTGTTCCAGTAGAAGGCCCTTACAAGCCTCATCACTACCGGTATTAATCGATAACACCGCTGGCGGGGTGGGCAACCACCCCGTTTTCGTTTTACATCGATCAAGGGATACCGAACATGAACAACGCACAATACAAAGCCTACAGCTGCGAATTCTTCCCACCCAAGACTGAACAAGGCGCAGAAAAACTCCGTACTACACTGTCAGAATTGGCCGAACTAAAACCGGCCTATTTCTCCGTCACCTTCGGTGCCGGCGGCAGCACCCAGGAAGGCACCTTTGACACCGTCAAGGAGATCCAGGCAAGGGGCTATAACGCAGCCCCACACCTGTCCTGCATCGGTGGCAGCCGCGACAGCATCCGTGAACTGCTCGATAAATATATCGAAATTGGCGTCAAACGCATCGTTGCCCTGCGCGGTGATATGCCCTCAGGCATGCGTGAGATGGGCGACTTTCGCTATGCCAATGAACTGGTGGAATTCATCCGCACCGAAACAGGCGAGCACTTTCATATAGAGGTGGCTGCCTATCCAGAAACTCATCCGCAGGCACCCAGCGCACAAAAAGATCTGGAAAACTTTGCCCGCAAAGCCAAAACGGGGGCCAACGCTGCCATCACCCAGTACTTTTACAACCCTGATGCCTACTACCGCTTCGTCGATGACTGCAGCAAACTGGGTGTTGAGATACCTATTATCCCCGGCATCATGCCCATTACCAATTACAGCAACCTGAAACGATTCTCCGACATGTGCGGCGCTGAAATCCCACGCTGGATAACTAAACGCCTGGAAGGATTTGCTGACGACAAGGCGTCTATCGTCGCCTTTGGTGAAGAGGTTGTGACCGAGCTATGTAACAACCTGCTAGATAACGGCGCACCCGGACTGCACTTCTACACCATGAACCAGACAGGGCCGACTAAAACGCTTTGGAATAATCTGGGACTAGAAAGCGACTAGATAGCAAACTAGACATCTTTAAAAACGTTTCGTCCACTTTGGAGCTGGTCGGCAAAATCTTCCGCCAGTACAGGACGACTGAAGTAATAGCCTTGTATTTGCTCACAGCCTTTTGCACGTAGAAAATCCAGCTGTTGCTCGGTTTCGACGCCCTCGGCAATCATGGTCAGATTAAGGCTGTGTCCCAATGCAATGGTTGCGGTGACAATGGCAGCATCCTCTGAATCCACCTCCAGATCGCGGACAAATGACTGGTCGATCTTGAGCTTATCTATCGGAAAACGTTTCAGGTAGGCCATGGACGAATAGCCCGTGCCAAAGTCATCGATTGACAGGGTGACGCCCATGTCGCGTAGCGCATGCAGGGTCTCGACGGTTGTATTGACATTGGTCATGAGCATGCTTTCCGTCAACTCAAGCTCCAGATATTTTGGGTCAACACCTGTCTCGCTCAGAATTCGTTGCACCGCCTGCATAAGGTTGTGCCTTCCAAATTGCTGTGCGGACAGGTTTACCGACATAGTGATGTCTGGCAGCCCTGCTTGTTGCCATTGTTGCAGTTGAGTCAGGGCTGTGCGCATGATCCATGCACCCAGCGGTACGATGAGTCCGCTTTCCTCTGCAACAGGAATAAAAGTATAGGGCGAAATAAGTCCTCGAGACGGGTGTAGCCAGCGCACCAGTGCTTCGCAGCCGATGATCTCGCCGCTCTCCAGGCTCAGCTGTGGCTGGTAATGCAGAATGAATTCACCCAGTTCAAGTGCCTTGCGCATGTCTGCTTCCAGTCTGAGCCGTTCTTTCACAAGGGTGTTCATTTCAGCAGTGAAAAATTGAAAATTATTGCGTCCTTTCTGCTTGGCCTGATACATGGCGCTGTCGGCATTTTTTAATAGTGTCAATGTATTTTCACCGTCAGTAGGAAAGGTGCTGATGCCGATGCTGGCAGAGACGACCACGTCCATATTTTCGTGTTTAAACGGTATGGCAAGGCTGTTGAGAACTTTTTCCGCTACCAGCGCGGCATCCTGGCTGCTGTGAGTCTCAGACAGAAGAATGGTGAATTCATCGCCGCCGAGGCGTGCAACAATGTCATCTTCACGGACAATTTCACTCAGCCGGTGTGCAACCTGTTTGATTAAGGTGTCGCCGGCTGGATGGCCAAAGGCGTCATTGATTACTTTGAAATTATCGAGGTCCAGAAACAGCAGTGCCAGCGTACTGTTCTGTCTATGGCCGTGGGCCAGGGCGAGATCAAGCTGGTCCTGGAAATAGATGCGATTGGGCAGGCCGGTTATTGTATCGTAGTGGGCAAGGTGGTAGATACGCTCTTCAGAGCTCTTCTTTTCGCTAATGTCGCTGAAGATGCTGATGAATTGAATGATTTCGCCAGCCTTGTCTCTGACCGTGCTAATCGTCTGCCAGGCCGGGAATAGTTCACCATTTTTACGTCGGTCATAGATTTCTCCTTGCCAGACGCCTTCCTTAAGAAGTGTCTGCCATAGCGCCTCATAAAAACCCTTATAATGCTGTTTGGAGCTCAACAGACGTGGATTTTTCCCAATGACTTCTTCCGAGTCAAATCCGGTAATACGACTGAAGGCGGGGTTGACCCGCAAGATTGTGCCGTTTCGGTCGGTAATGACAATCGCCTCCACGCTTTCGCTAAAGACGCTGGCTGCCAGCTTCAATTCATCTTCGGTTTTGCCGCGTTCTATCTCAAGCGCCAGGCGGCTCGCTGCGATACCGAGAATGGGTTCGTCCCACTCCCGTGGTGGCATGAACTTGGTGTCCATGACAATCACCAGGCCTAACAGCGCTTGCGAAGGTGATAACAATTCCGCACCGAAGTAGCTTTCTACGTCGAGTTGATTCATCATCTTGGACTTTGGGTATTGCTGCGCAGCATTTGCTGATACTTGTCCCATTTTGTTGCGCAGGACATCCTGGCAGGGCGTGCCTTCAAGGTTGTATTCGAAGTTCTCCATGATGTGGTTTTCTGACCAGAAAGCGAGCGTGCGCATGGTGGTTTTTGTGTCGTCAGCAAAAATACTAATAAATGCGTATTTTGCGTCATAAATGGCGGCAAGGTCTTTTACGCAAGTGTGGAACAGTTTTTCTCCGGTATAGGCTGTGCTTTCCAGTAATGAGCGTAGCGCATCTACTGAATGGCGCCGATTTGTTATCTCGGACTCTAAGGCGTGGTTGATGTGGGTGAGTTCCTGGGTGCGGTGTTCAACGTGCCGTTCCAGTAATCTCTTTGCCTTGTGAAGTTCCTGTGTTGTCTTTCTTTTTTCATCAATACTTGCTGCCAGCAGCAGAGTGGTTATCATCAAGACGCCCATAAAACCCTGTAATAACAGCAGTGATTCGTTTGGCGATGCTCTTACAAAGGGGCCAAACCCTTTCAGCGTGCCGTAAATGGCAAAAACGGAGATCATAAACAAGATGGCCGTTACCCCGTGTTGGCGAAAACGAACGGCTGCCCAGATGGCAAAGGGTAGAAACAGGAATGAGAGCGGAAAATTGTCTGCGTTGATATAAAGCCAGTCACTGAAAATAAAGACGGAACACAAAATCCCGCCACCAAATAGGAATAAGGCCTCAAATGGACGGGCAGTTTTCCATACTGATAGGGAGAATGGAAACCACGTCAATAACAGAGGTGTAATAACCAGGGCACCGACGACGTCACCCAGCCACCAGGTCGACCAGAGCAAAGCAAACGCTGGCTGTTCGATATTCCCTCCTAGAGCCAGACTGGTCACGCCGACGGATGCGCTGATGGCAGCGGCAAGAAGGACAATCGCAGCAAATCTAACCACATGTAAAATTGTGCCAAAGGGAATGCGACCGGCAATACGTATAATCAGATAGCTGGCGACAAGCCCCTCGAGGGTGTTACCAAAAGCGATGCCCGTCGCTACCGGAATGGAAACGCCCGTAAGATAGTTTGCAGCGTAGGCACCAACAAAAATACCGGGCCAGGCGCGCAGGCCAAAATGAAGCAGTGCAGCAATGGCAATGCCTGTCGGCAGCCAGACGGGGCTAGTGTTGGCTTGTTCAAATGCCAGCGCCAGTCCCAGTTGGGCAGACAGGAAGTAAACCAGTGCAATCAGCAACCAAAGCAGGAGGGTGGCAGGTGTTTTATTGTTTTTGTGGATATAGCTGGCAACAGGACTCCCTTTTTCCTGCTGCGCATAATACTTTGTATTTTCTTTCATCATTCAGGGGAACCTGTCAGCCGGAGAATCCTTGTTGTTTAGCTGAAAGGGGTATCGGCACTTCGCTAGACTATATAAAGATTCAAAAAAAAATGGTATCAAAATTTGTCTCTTCGTCACTCCAACCCAACCAGCGGCCTACTGGGGCTAGGCCTGACGTCATATTCCACACCCCATCCTATAGCTTTAAAGATGAAAGTATTGCCTTGCTCACTAAACTCGCCGCTATTGTGAGACATTCAAGACATACTCTCTAGAAACATGCCTCCGCATTTAACTCAGAACGACCCTTTATAGCTTGAATCACTGCTGTCCCGTTAACATCAGACACGCTCCCCTCTTTAGCAAAGAGCACCAAAGGGCATAAAGGGTTGGGGGAGATTTGAAGACTGATAGAAATGTCAGTTATATCAGTAAGCTACAAAGTTTATAAACCCCCTTAATCCCCCTTTAAAAAGAGGGAATAGTTATAATGGCGTATTTTGAAAATCATGTCCATCTTTGAAAAAATTCGTAACTTACTGATCATTATCAAGAACACAGCATCTTTCAGAAGTTAACGGACAGCAGTGAGTTTGAATGATTTGTATGCTTAACAATCGATCAGAAGTTTCATTACTGGTATTAACGTGAGGCGAATTGCTTCGCCATATTTATCATTATTTTTTAAAGCGGTAGTACCCGAACGCCTGCACCTTCCCACCAGGCGTGATATGCGTTTCATTCGCCTGTTCTACAAGAATGAACGTCCCGCCCAACTCTCGGGATAACTTCACAGCATCATACTGAACAATATCGAGACCGCTGCATTTTTCCGGTCCGCCAATGGCGAAGGCGGCGATGATAAGGTGGCCTCCCGGCCTGATCGCCTGACGCAAAAGATCGATATATTTTTTCCGCTCCGATGCCTGAGTCAGAAAATGAAATACCGCTCTGTCATGCCACAGATCAAATGTCTGTGCACACTGAAACTGAGTAATATCCGCCTCGATCCAATCGACAGATTTCGCGTTTTCTCCCAGGCGTTTTTCGGCAACACGAAGCGCGGCACCGGAAATGTCAAGAACGGTGATATTTTCAAAACCATCCTGAACAAGGCAATCGACCAGCAAAGACGCTCCGCCACCGACATCAATGATACTGCCTGAGCATGGCACACCCGAATGCCGGATGAAACTCAACGACAACTCAGGCTTGCTTTGATACCAGCTCACCTCATTGTCCGCTTTTCCTTCATACACTGTATCCCAGTGACTCTTTCTGCTCATTACCTTTCCCTCTATGAGATGCTGATTTTCACGGTCTAACGCTCATGACGCCACTCGCAACGCATTGCGAATCTCTTTAACGACATCCTGCGGCGGACTGTCGTGGGCCAGCAAGCCTCTCACCTTGCCTTGGGGGTCGATCACGTAGACGAAAGACATGTGTGCCACTTCGTAGTCTTCAGACTCCCCCTCTTTCTCGATGACAAAGTCGGAACGGAAGAGCCAGGCGATGTCCCTCAACTCATCTCGCGTGCCGGTCACACCGATGATATCGGGATGAAAAAAGGTGGCGTACTCCTTGAGTGTTTCGGGCGTGTCACGCTCCGGGTCAACGCTGACCAGCAAACCTCTTACCTGTGCCCGCTCCTCCTCGGTCAAGCGTTTGAATGCACTGGCCCAGTTGGCCATGGTCATGGGGCAGGCGTCCGGGCAATGGGTATAACCGAAATAGATCAGCACCACCTTGCCGCGGAAATCCTGCAAGGCCACCGGCCCATCCGCCGATTGCAGGGTAAAATCACCGCCCATGCCCCGGAGATGCTGGGGGATAGGCTCGGGTTGTGAGTTTATCCACCACCATGCACCGCCTCCGACGACGGCGATGAGGCAGATACTGATCATGATCCAGGTCCAGACTTTGCTTCTCGACACCATTACAACAATTTTCCCCTTGTTTCTTGACCTTGCTTACCCGTCATCCGATTGCCCCTCAGCCATTCCTTCAATCCGGATCGCCTTGTCGATATCGATGACATAAATCCATCCGGCATCTTCCTGACCGGTTCGTGCATGTTCACGAATTAATCGGATCGCATCATCCGCACATTGTTCCTCGCACACCAGTTCCAGTTTCATCTCGGTAATGACGGCGGTACCCAGTTCAACGGAGTAGTCCTGCTCCTTGTTGTCCAATGCCTTGAGTGTCCCTTTTACATCGACGATGGAAAGGTTACCAAAACCGGCGCCCTTGAGGGCATGGATAACGTCGGTAATGCGATTGTGGCGAATAAAGGCTTTGATCTCTTTCATGATTGTTCTCCTGAAAATTTTCGGGAAACAGTGCTCCCTCATTGCTTGAGGGAGCACGTTCAACTACTTCTGTTTGCGTGTCTCCATCCACTCATAGATCACCGGCAGCAGCACCAAGGTCAGCAGGGTGGAGGTGATCAGGCCACCGACCACCACGGCCGCCAGCGGCCGCTGGGTTTCCGAGCCGACACCACTGGAGAGCAGCATGGGCACCAGGCCGAGAATGGCGACGCTGGCGGTCATCATCACGGGGCGCAGGCGCATCTCCGCGCCTTTGCGTACAGCTTCGTACACAGACAGACCCCTCTCCCGCAGTTCGTTGATAAAACTCACCAGCACGATGCCGTTGAGCATGGCCACGCCAAACACGGCGATAAAACCGATGGCCGAAGGCACCGACAGATACTGGCCGCTGATAAATAACGCGACGATGCCGCCGATGGTGGCAAAGGGGACGTTGGCAATGATCAGCGTCGCGAACTTGATTGAGTTAAAGGCGGTGTACAACAGCACGAAGATGAAGAAGATCGTCAGCGGTACGATAATCGAGAGACGCGTCATCGCCCGCTGCTGATTCTCAAACGCGCCGCCCCATTCGATCCAGTAACCCGGTGGCAGATCGACCTGTGACTCAATCGCGGCTTCCGCATCCTGAACGAAGCTGTCCACATCGCGGCCACGCACATCCATCTGAATGACGGCGTAACGTTGCAGCTGCTCGCGGCGGATGAAAGAGTAACCCTCCTTAACCGAAACAGCAGCCACTTTGTGCAGGGGCACAATCGCGCCATCACTGCTGCGTAGCGGAATGTTGCGAATCGCATCCACCGACTGTTTGGCCTGATCGTCAAGACGGACAGTGATATCGAAACGCTTGACGCCATCGATGAGAGTGGAGACCGGCTCGTTACCGATGCCAGTGCGCACAACGGTCAGCACCTCGTCAGCGTTCATGCCGTAGCGAGCCAGTTGCTCACGGTTAACACGAATCTGAATCTGCGGTTTGCCCAGATTGGCCTCCAGCGACAGATCGGCAACACCAGGCACCTGACTGATGGCGTTCTTGACCTGCTGGCTGACGCGATCCAGCTCATCCAGATCCTGACCATAGAGCTTGGCGGCCAGGGTCGCACGCACACCGGAGATCAGCTCTTCCACCCGCATCTGGATCGGCTGGGTGAAACTGATCACCGCCGTCGGCACCGCCTCTTCCAGCGCTTCGCGCATCTCATCCACCAGATCGGGCATCTCCCGATCCGAGTCGGGCCACTCGTCGTGAGGGTTGAGTTCGGTGTAGATCTCCATGTAGTTCACATCGGCGGTCTCACCCTTCTCGGCACGACCGATCATGGCGATGGTGGTCTTCACCTCGGGAAAAGCGGTAAGCACCTTCGACACATCCTTGGAAACTTCGATGGACTGCTCCAGCGAGGTGGAGGGAATCGAGACCACTCGCCACATGATGGAGCCCTCCTGCAACTGCGGCATAAACTCCTTGCCCAGCAGCGGGAACAGCGACAGGGCACCGATTAACAACGCCACCGCGCCGCCGATCACTGTACGCTTATGCGCCAGCGACCACGCCAGTGTCGGCAGATAGGCACGTTTCAGCCAACGCACCAACATCGTATCGCGCTCCTCTTTCGGTTTGAGGATCAAGGCCGCCAGCACCGGAATAATGGTCAGCGTCAGTAGCAGCGAACCGGCCATGGCGAAGCTGATATTAAAGGCCATCGGTTTAAACAGCTTGCCCTCCAACCCTTCGAGACTGAACAGTGGCAGGAACACCACGATAATAATAAGAATGGCGAAGGCGATGGGATTGGCCACCTCTTTGGCGGCGACTAAAACCGCCGCACTACGATTGACCTTTTCTCCTTTTTCGCGCCATTCAGCCATGATGCGAAAGGCGTTTTCGGTCATGACGATGGCCCCGTCGATCATCATGCCGATACCGATGGCCAGACCCGCCAACGACATCAGGTTGGCCGACAAACCCATCTCGCCCATGAAGATAAAAGCGATCAGCATGGCCAATGGCAATGCGGAGATGACGACAACAGCAGAACGGATCTCACCGAGAAACAGAAAAAGGATAATCGCCACCAGAATGGAGCCTTCGACCAGGGCTTTGACGGCGGTGTTGACCGCTTTATCCACCAGGTCGGTTCGCTCGTAAACGGGCCGCAACGCCACCCCGTCTGGCAAGGCGGACTCAACCGTGGCGAACTTCTCTTTCACGGCATCCACCACGCTCTTGGCGTTCTCGCCGATACGCGCCAGAGCCATGCCCAGTACCACCTCTTCACCATCACGGGTCACCGCGCCGAAACGCAGCGCCGGTTGCTGGGCGATATCCGCCACGTCACGCAGATAGACCGGGGTGCCGTCTTCTACTTTGACGACGATATTGCCGATGTCGATCTCATTCTCCACCAGCCCTAGGCCACGCACCAGATACTGCTCCTGGCCCTGGTTGATGTACTGTCCACCCACCTGGCCGTTGTTGCGTTCGATCACCTCCATCACATCGCGAAAACTGAGGTCGTATTCGATCAGCCGCAGCGGATCGATCACCACCTGAAACTGCCGCTCCTCACCGCCCCAGGACATCACGTCATCCACGCCGGGTGCCGTGCGCAGCATCAGGCGCACCTGCCAATCCTGCAAGCTGCGCAGATCCATATTGCTGACATTTTCTTCCAATGCCTTGTCTGCACGCTCGACGGTGTACCAGAAGACCTGCCCCAGGCCCGAGGTATTAGGGCCCATCTCCGGTTTGCCGTAGCCCTCGGGCAGACGGTCGCCCACCTCCTGCAGGCGCTCCATCACCAGTCGCCGGGCAAAGTAGATATCCAGATCATCGGAGAAATAGACCGAAACATAGGAGAGCCCAAACAGGCTCACTGAACGGATCTCCTGCACACCAGGCAGCCCGGCCATGCCCGACTCCACCGGAAAGGTGAGCAGCTCTTCCACATCTTCCGCCGCCAAACCGGCGGCCTCGGTGTAGATATTGACCTGTACCGGAGTGACATCGGGAAAGGCGTCGATGGGCACAGTCGTCACTGCCCGCCAGCCGAGAAAAGCGACCACGGCGAAGAAGACGATCACCAGAAATTTATAGCGCAGGGACGCTTCAACTAGGTTATTTAACATTTGCGTATCCCCCTAATCATCATCGCCGATCATTGATTTCAGTAACATCGACTTGAGCACGTAGGCGCCCTGGGTGACGATCTCATCACCCCGCGCCAGACCCGCCTTGATCTCGGTCCAATTGCCCCGTGTCACGCCACGCTCGACGGTGGCGGGATGAATCTCCTCACCTTCCGGTTTAAAGACGACGTAATCGCCCTGAAGCAACAGCACCGCCTCTTTGGGTACGGCAACCACCGGCTCACCGGCGGCTATCTGAATCGCGCTCTTAACGAACTGGCCGGGACGCAGGCCACTGTCGCTGGAACCCAGCTCGATGCGCACCGCCAGGGTGCGGGTGGTCTCATCCATGCGGCGGTGGAGTTGCACCACCTTGCCAGCGCTCCACTGGCGATCATCACTGCTGACACGCACGGGGGTGCCGACCTCGATAGCGGCCGCCACCTCCGGTGACAGTTGCGCCTCCACCCAGAGGCGGGATTCGTCACTGATCTCCATCAGCACCGCGCCCGGTTCGACCACACGGCCGAGGACAAAATCATCACTAAGCACCGTACCTTTCTGCGGGCTAAGCAGATCGAACGCCCCTGTGGCCCTGGCGACATCCCCCTGTTTCAACAGCGCCTTCACCTGTGCTTCGGTCATGCCAAAGGCAAGCACCTTGGCATAGGCTTGTTGATGCGCAACCTGGGCGGCGACAAAGCGTTTTTCCGATACGACCTGGCGTCCCAGCTTCTGCACCCGCTGCCACTCCTTGTCGGCGATCAATAGCTGCCCCTGGGCCTCGGCCATCTCGACACTGGAGAGGGTGACCAGCCTTTGTCCTTGTTTGACCTGCTGTCCCATGCGGGCATGGCGCTGGGTGATCTGGGCGCTGATACGCGGCGTCACTTCCGTGGTGTGATAGCGGTTGACCGTTACCTCGCCGGGAACGACCACCTCATCGGCCAATACCTGAGTACCCACCTTCTGGGTAAGAATGCCCATCTCCTGGCGTTGCTCCACACTCATGGGTGGAATGCCACCTTCTTCCTCCTCATGCTCCTCTTCAGCAAAAACCGGGGCCGTGCCCAGCAGGCAGAGAATGAGGAAGCGGTTCAATAACTTATTCATGATTCGTTTTCTCCAAAAATATTCGTTGGGCAAGGGATTAATTTTTCAACCCCAGCCAGGATTCTGTTTGGCCACTGGCAGCGAGCCATTGAAACCAGGCTTGCCATAAACTGCCGTGCAGTTCGACGGCGGCGGTACGGGTGTCCAGGGTCTGTTTGACCTGCACCAGATAGTCCGCAGTGCTGAGGTCTCCCACCCGCCACAGGCGTTCCAATAGCTGAACCTGGCTCTCCAGACTGGTCTGCCCCGTTTGTAGCCAATCGTTCCAAGCCTGACGCTCCAGTTCGAAACGTTGGGCGGTGGAGATCAACCGGGCACGGCTGGTGCGATAGATGTTATGAGCGCTCTGCTCACGCTGGATCGCTTGGGCGTTGGCGGCATCCACCTCGGCGCTGAAGCTATTACGGACAAACAGGGGAATGGAAAGGCTCACTCCGATCAGGTTATCCGACCCCTCGCGGCCACCGTACAGGCCGATGGTGGGGTCGGCCTTGCGCTCACGGCGACTCAGGTCCACCGCCGCGCGGGCCTGGGTGATTTGGGCACGGGCTGCCCGTAGCACAGGCAACTGTTCGAGCAGCGTGTCGATATTCGCGGGATCAAGCGACAATGACGAGGGAAGCGCGGGCAAGACCGGCCAACCGCCTTGCGGTTCATCGACGACGGCCTGCAGCGTCTGTTCCGCTTGCGCCTGACCCCCCAAAATCCGCACCCGTTGCAGGTTGGCTTCGGTGTAGGCCAGCCTGGCCAGATCCAACGCGACCTGACCGAGATCACCCGCCTGTTGCCGCTGCTGGGTCAGTTCCAAAAAGCGCTTCATCAGGTTGCTGCGCTGCTCGGCCAGGCCCACAAGCTCAGCCACCGCGTGGTAATCCGCTAATGCGTTCAGCAGTTCCGCGGTCAGTTCCTGGCGGATGCCCGCCAATTCGGCGGCAACGCGCTCGCGCTCCTGCGCCGCCACGCGAGTGCGTGCTTCCCGCTTGTCTGCCCAGTCAATGGACTGGCTGAGCCCCAGGGTCTTGGTGACACTACTCGCGTCCTCATAATCAATGTCGAGATCCGGGTTGTAGAGCGGCCGGTCGGCGGCGCTTTCACGCGCCTGGGTCACGTCCACGGCGGAGCGGGCTGCCAGCACACGTGGGTTATCATCCAGTACAGTACGAACCAAGGCCGTCAACGTCGATTGATCGGTCGCACTTACCGTCTCAAAGGTCAATATTAATAGGCAGCCGAGCAGCGCGGCTGGCGTGAATAATCGTTTTCTCATCAGTGAGTCCTTGCATGGAATACAGTTACAACAAAACTAAAAGGGGCCTATAACACCCCGTGCAAGCACTCAGATTTGGGGAGGTCGAAAGGGGGGAGTCTGGTCCAGGGAGTGATAAGAAAGGTTTGTCCGCACCACGTCCTGGCGAGCGACTGTGGGATAGTTGAACTTGGTTTCAGGGGCAATGGCGACAAGATGAAACCAACCGGCGCAAAACTCGTCACACACGCCATCGTTGAGGTTATCGTCGGACTGGACCAACGTAGAATCATCGCTACCATAAGGCGAAAAGCAATCGTCCACTGCCCATGCCACATTGGTGACGAGCACGGAAAAAATCAGCAGGTGGGCAATGATTCGACGCATCACAAAAAACAGGCTTACAGCGCCGCCATCACCCGCTCAAGCCGGGACTTTACTTCACCGGCCAGTTCATTAACAGCAGGATTATCCACCAGGTTCAATACCGCCGCCGGGTCCATGAACTCCACATACACTGTCCCGTTCTCTTCCTGGCGTACCACTACGTTGCAGGGCAGCAGCAGGCCGATGGAGGGTTCATTAGTGATCGCCTGGTGAGCCAGGGGCGGATTGCAGGCACCAAGGATGCGGTAAGGCGGCATCTCTTCATCAAGCTTTTTCTTCAGGGTCGCCTGCACATCGATGTCGGTGAGCACACCGAAGCCCTCTTTTTGTAACTCTGCCGTCACCTTATCGATAGCGCTGTCGAAATCCATCTCGACGATTTTTCCGAAGCCGTATTGCATACTCATGAGCTTGCCTCCTTAAGTTTTTCTGAATTTGCATCTTTGATGATATGCAGCCCGCCGCGCACTACAACAGCCGCGATGATCAAGCCAATAATTAAATCAGGCCAGGGTGATGCCAGCCACGCCACCAGAACTCCACCGATAATGACCCCCAGATTAGCGATGACATCGTTCTTGGAAAAGACCCAACTGGCCCGCATGTGCACCTCGCCCCGACGGTGCTTATAGATCAGCCTCAAACAAATGGTATTGGCAATCAACGCTACTGCACCCACAGCCATCATCATTAGTGATTCCGGCTCACTGCCAACAATCGTGCGGCGTACAATATCGAGCAATACGCCCAACCCCAGCACCACCTGAAAAACACCACTGATGTGGGCCGCCTTTGCTTTAGCCGCTAACGACCTGCCCACAGCATAGAGGCCAATCGCATAGACCGTGGCATCCGCGAGCATATCCAGCGAATCGGCAATCAAAGCCGTCGAGTCACCGATGATGCCAGCGATGATCTCGGCGACAAACATCACGCCGTTGATGGCCAACAACAGGATGAGCACACGGCTCTGTTCTTGGTTTTTAATCTCAACTTCACAACCACAGCCGGACATCGCTATTCCGCCTCCGCCTTGAATTCATCAGACTGGATACCGACCTGGCAGCGCCCCCCTTCTCGCAAGCAAAGGCGTTCTCGGAAGCGTTTTAAGTCTGCACTGTAGATCCCATGCGGGTCAGGCAATGCCCTTACAGTGGCGTATAGCGTCTCCAGATAGGACGGTTCCAACACCAACCGGTGATAGACCCAACGCCCCTCTTTTTGAGATGACAGCAACCCCGCCTGACGCAGGATTTTCAAGTGACGGGAAAGTTTGTATGACGGCTCCAGCAGGCTATCCACCAGCTCACACAGGCAGGACTCTTCAGCGGTCACCACCATCAAACGGATGATCCGCAGCCGGGTCTCGTCGGCCAGGGCCTGAAAAATTGCTTCGGGTTGAATAGTAATTGAATGCATTATTGCACTATAATGCAACTAATGATCTCGATCAAGACTTGTCGAAGGAGAACGTTAATGATGGACATGATGAATTACGACCACGGCGGCTGGTGGATGGGCGGGATGTGGTTTTTCCCCTTCTGTTTTGGATTCTGGTGATTGCCGGAGTGGCCTTCATCACCAGGTGGTTTCTGGAGCGTAGCAAGGATAATGATGAATCCGGACGTAACGAAGCAACAGCGCTGGATATTCTGAAAAAGCGTTATGCCAGCGGCGAGGAAGGCAAAAGGAATAGATGTTTCAGATTTCGTGCAAGTCGGGTCAGTCTGGTTTTCCGGGCCGTGTTAACCGCGCCCCTGACTTTCATGCCTTTCAGCCTAGAAAAATCAGTTGGGCGCGAACTTTCGTGATCCAACTAATTTTTTTAGGTTCAGCATAAGCGGGCTGAAAATAGAACAGAACAGAAACTAAAACTTCTTAAAAACCATAGCGCACAGAAACATAAACATTGCTGTTATCCTCAAACTGGCCAAAAAATGTTTCATTACGCTTGCCGAAGAAGAGATTGCCGCCTGTCTCCAACGTCCAGTTATCATCCAGCTTGTAATTGATTTTGGGGCGTAGGTAGCCGTCTTCGTCCGATGGGCTGTAAAAATTGAATAAAGACAAGGTCAGGTTCTGGTTTATGAGCAATTTGGTCAGCCGAACGGTGATCACATGGCGGTTCTTATCTTTGGTAAAAACGCCCGCAGGCAAGCTGGCACGGTAGGCGTCATGGTTTTCCATACGTTCCAGGTAATATTGCACTGAGCCGGTAAATTCCGGCAGCAATTCCCGCTCATAGCCCACCAGCAAACGCCACTCACTATTACGAATCAGCGGATCGTTACCGCTGCTATAATCCCGGCTGTCGTAATAACCAAGCTCGGCGTTACCAATACCGCCCGCCAGCGGGCCGCGAATACTTGCGCCATAAACGGATAACACTGGAAAAGTAAACAAGCCGCTGGCCGCATCCTGTCCGTTTGGACTTTTCCAATAGCCGTCATAGAAATAGAGCGCTGTTTCATAGGCATTGATCATTCGGTGCAGGCGCAGCGCGATTTCATCCTCGCTGAACCGGCGTGACGGCTTGTCAACCAATACGGGCAGATTGCGACCCACGATATTTCCCGCGTTCTGATTAAAATAGGTGATCCTCCTGCCATCAATAAAGCGGTCACTATCAAAACGTGGTGTATAGACGATATCCAGGTTGGCAAACTCATGAAACAGCGCGATTTTAAGCGCGTCGGAGGGGGCTTTAAGATACTCTTCATCCCTACCGATAAAAAAACTGTTCCAGTCCTTGGGGAACAGATCGTTGATGAAAATCAGGTCGCCCGTGCCCCAGGTGAGGATTTGCCGCCCAATCTTGATATCGGAAAAATCCGTCGGCCGGAATAACAGGTTTGCTTCTCTTAAATCAAACCAGCCTTCGCCGGATTCCAGCTCAACGCTATGGCGATCCAACACCGGGTCATAGAGAAAATCTCCTGTCAGGTTGGCGGTTGTACTCTCCCAGCTTTTATTGGCTCCCAGGTGCAACCGCGCCTCGCCAATGGAGGCGGTCTTCTCGGCCGTATCACTTTGCAATCGCGTTCCAAGTCGTGCTTCCGCATAACCTGTAAAATCAAAGGGGAGTAATTCTTTCCAGTCCGACGCAGCGGTATCATTGGCAGGGATTTTAACTGGTAAGTTGTCCAGCCCTGCCGGTAATGCAGGTTCATCAACACCAAGCCCGGCGGGCAAGGATGGCTCTGATCCACCCAGACCCGGGGGAAGCGAGGGCTCTTCTGCTCCGGCGACATTTGCGTAAAGAAACAGAAGACAGAGCGTTGAACGTGTTGCCTGTCTCATACCACTAACGCAAATATTGTCTTGGCGCAGCCCGCAGGTAACGCTCAGAGAAGATATCCTCTGGCAGGCCGATATCATAATTGACCTTACTGTAGCCCATCACCGTAAATCCGCCGATATTCGTATCCGTCATTTTTGACCGTGTGACCGTTGGAAAGCCGTTAATTGTGTCGACCTTTAGTGCGTCATAAGTGCGATAAGCTTTGCCGCTGGTATCATAAAATTCGGTTTTTACGGGAATAAAGGTCGTTTTATGAATCCAGTTTTTATAATAGGCAAACTCCACCAGTTTTAAATTTTTCGGAGTGCTTTTAAGTACATAGTAATTGTCCGTTTCTTCTACAAGCTCGTGCCTGTCTTCCGAGGGAGTACGGCCGGAAACATCTTCATAGAAGAAGTGTGAGCCGACAAAACTTGTACGTTCATCACTCGCGGCAATCCGTTTGACCAGATCAAGTGCGGGCAGATAGAGCCAGCGGTCATCATCCTTGTCTATCTGTTTCCAGACAAGAAAGGCGGTTTTATTCACATCTGCCGGGCGACTAAAATAGACGTAAAACTTCTGTTCGGTATCACCAGCATCATCCACGTCCTTGCGTAGAATCGTAAAATTACGGCTGCGCTCACGCCCCTGCTTGTCCGTAATCACCATCTGTACTTTAGCTTTTCCATCCGCCCCTTGATAATAAGCCGCATGGTTAGCCCTGGCGACGATTTCATCAATGGACAGGGCAAAGGCGGGTTGCGCCATGAACATTGCAAGCGCGGAAAATAGAATGCATTTTTTCATAGGTCAGCTCCCTGATGTTTTTTTTTGAAGAGGTTTTTTTCAAATAACGTCATTAACGCCGGCAGGATAAGCAGTGAAGCTGCGCCGGCAAGCAACAGGATCGCGGAGATAAAGACGCCGACGGTTTGATAAGGTATGAGGGGCGCGGCCAGCAATGGCAGAAAGCCAACCCCAATCACAATCACATTGCGAGTGATGGCGCGTCCCGGCTCGCCGAATACGTCGCCTAGCGTTTCCTGCCAATTCGTGTAGCGCGCACGTATATCGCGGCTGCGCGCCAGGAAATGGATGGCATAGTCTATCGCCAGACCCAAACTGAGGGCGGAGAGTACGGCCACCGGCATATCATAATCTTTCCCAATCAAACCGATCACACCGTAAATGATGGAGATCGTGACGGTTAACGGTACCATGGAGAGAATCCCCCACCACACTGAACGAAACAGAAACATCATCATGATAAGCACAATCACAAAGCTGCCCGCAAACGCTTCCAGCATTCCTGCCACCATTTTCTGTTGCCAGACCACGTTGATATAGGTCAGACCGAACCAGTCATGCTTCAGTTCCAGCGGCGGCGGGTTATCGGTGACGAAGCGATCCACCGCTTCAACGACAGCCTGCATATCCTTATTGTCACCGCTTTTCAACTGTATCCACAGATTGGTTTTGCGGTAGTCCGGCGTGACGAAATGCCATAAATCCTGCGGGCGATGGCCAGCCTGATAGGTAATCAGTGTTTGGGCAACCGCGGCACTGCTATCGGGGATACGAAAATTCTCTTCTTTGCCCAGGAATAATTCCCTGTGAACGGTTTTAATGATATCAGGCAGTGCATTGCTTTTACCTACCAGGCCGGTTTCCAGCAAGTATTGTTGCAGCCGTTCGATATAGCGCAATAGTTCTGGATTCTTAAAAGCCTCACTCTCCTGCCGTTTGCTGTCAATAAGCAATAGCACTTCGTCCCAGGCATCCCAGAGTTCATCCGTCTCCGCCGAATCCTGCTGTGCTATTGCAAAATCTTGAAGTACCGCCATCTCCGCCCCGCTTTTCGCACGCATGGCTGTCTGTATGCTCGCAGGCAACTGGTTAATCTCTTGTTCCGTCATTGTTATGTCGGCTTGCTCCTGCGCCTGCAGGGTCAGGTATGCCATGTAAGTTCCGGCGAATTTCTCGTTGAGTGCCTTATCGGCAATACGGATATCATGATCCGCCTCAAACCATTTGACCGGATTATCGTTGATCTGAATTTTGCTGATGCCATAATAGGCCACACCGCCCAGCAAGATAGTGACCATGAGTATTAATTTCGCCTGTGCATAGGTAAACCGGCCAACACTTTGAAGCAGCTTATTCAGAGGAGAAGAGGCTTCTTTATTTTCTGCGCCCATACCGAAACCTTTTAATGATTCCTCGGACATGAGCATGATGTAAGCCGGCACCAGGGTAATGGTCAGCAGCCAGGCGATAAAAACGCCAATGGCGATAAAAACGCCAAAGACCTGGACCGGTGGAATCGGGGTAAAGGCCAGTGAACCAAAACCGGCACAGGTAGTGAGCGTAGTAAAAAGCATGGGTCTGGAAAGCTCTTCCATGACGTATTTGATGGTTTTGTACCTATCCTTGATATGGGGATAGCGATCAAAAAAATCAGAGAGAATATGCACCGCATCCAGTACAGCAATAGGCATGATGAAAATCGGGATCATCGAACTCATGATATGGACGGTATTGCCGGTGACGATCAACAACCCCATGGTCAGGATGACCGAGAGCATCGCCACGATCATGGGTGCAATGATCAGGTTTACATGGCGGAAGAAATACCACATCAGGGCAAAGATCAGCACCATGGCCATGGGCGCGGAAACGGCCATCTGTTTGAACATTTCAATGCCGAACTGATCCTGCGCAATAGGCAGGCCGGTGATGTGGTATTTATCACCCGAGGCGAAGGTAGTAATTTTATCCCGCAAGCGTTCGGCCACTTCATAACTATCACTCTTGGAAACGATAGGAATGTAGAGTGCCAGTGCCCTGGCGTCATCAGAAATTAATGTGTTATCTAAAAAAGGAATTCGTTTGGCTTTTGCGGCCACGGCCAGCGCTTCTACCTCTGTCCGTGGTGGTTCTTTCATCAGCCATTCAAAGCGTACGGTTCCCAGTCCCGCCTGCTCAACATTATCCACTGTAGAGGGTGCAATCACATCCACGCCGATGACGCCATGCGTTTTACCTTCTTCTTCCCAGCGGATAGTCTGGGCGAAACCGGCCAGGGCGTGAATATCATTCAAACTTTCGACGTTGAACACGCCCTGTGAATGCTCGTCGTTGATTACGCCGACCACCACAAAATCATAAAGACTGAATTCCTGTTTCATCTCATTATGAAACACACGCACCGGCTCGTCTTTTGAGAGCATGTTCTCCGGGTCGGTATCTATGCGTAGAGGATTCAGGAAAGGCGCGCTTCCCGGAAACAGCGTTGGCACCAGTACCATAATGACAAGCACCAGGCTCAACAGGCCGGAGAGCCAGAACCAGGATTTCGGTTTATGCGCCGCGTGCTCGGATAGTACCTGCATTGTTCCTCCCCTCTTATTTGAATGCCTGGCCGGGTTTTAAGCCTATTTTCTTCAAGATCATAGCGAGCGGGCAAAACCCCGTGAACGCGGCCTGTAACATATTCAATCCGACAAAAGCGGCCAGGAACAGCCAATAAGGGTACACGTAATGCCCAAGCAAGAGACTGATGAGAATGAAGCTGCCCGCAAAGGCAAATACCATACGATCGATATTCATTGTATTACTCCTTTAAGGTTTGCGGTTTATCAGTAAAATAAAGTTTCTACTCTTTGAATAAGGCCACGACTACACAGCAAAATCGCATAGGCCGTGGCATCCGTGAGCATATTCAGCGAATCGGCAATCAAAGCCGTCGAGTCACCGATAATACCGGCGATGATTTCGGCGACAAACATCACGCCGTTGATGGTCAGCAACAGGATGAGCACGCGACTCTGTTCTTTATTTTTTATTTCGACTTCACAACCACAGCCGGACATGGCTACTCGGCCACCGTCTTAAATTCATCAGACTGGATATCGGCCGATCCAGTGCCCGCGGCCCGGCCCAATGCATCCATGACCGTGTTCACGGTCAGAAGCTCCGGCAAAGCAATCCCATGTGGCGCATTGGGCCCATAGACCGCGTTGAATGGAATGCCGTAGCGACCAAAACTTTCCAGGTAGCGCATGATTTCGTCACTGGGTGAAGTCCAGTCGCCGCGCATCGCCACCACGTTTTCAGACGCGAGGCGATCAGTGATCTCTGCGCGGTCAAGCACAACCGTTTTATTGGCCTGACAGGTGATACACCAGTCAGCCGTCACATCGACGAAAACCAACTTGCCTTCGGCAACCCGTAACGGAATTTCCCCTGCATCGAGTGGCTGCCAATAGTCAACCGCCACCGGTTTGGAAGCGGGATCTTGCAGCATACCCAGACTGACTGGCAATACGAACACCGAACCCGCTAACAGCCCGGCCAGCGCTAAACCCGAGCGCCGCTGCATTCCACGTCCGCCTCGCCAGAACCACAATGCGAATCCGATGGCGAGCAACAATACGCCCACAACTATTGCCGCCGAGGTTCCAATCTGGGCGGACAGAACGCTGAGGAGCCACAATGTCGTTGCAAGTAACGCGAGCCCAAGAATGCGGCGGACAGTCACCATCCACGCCCCAGGGCGCGGCAAACGCATTGCCAGCCCCGGCATTGCCGCGATCAGTAAATACGGTAGCGCCAGGCCAAGCCCGAGAGCCGTAAAGACCAGGAATATCTCACCGGCGCCACGCGCCAGTGCAAAACCCACAGCCGTACCCAGGAACGGAGCCGAGCACGGAGTCGCCAGCAACATTGCCAGTGCCCCGGTCATGAAATGACCACCCAAGCTATGTGTTTCAGTGCCGTGACCGGACACGCGTGCGTCCAGTGATCCGACCCAGCCGGGCATGGCAATTTCAAATAACCCAAAGAGATTGTACGCGAACAGGGTGACTAACAAAGCCATGGCCACCAGGAACAACGGCTGTTGAAACTGAATACCCCAACCAACCGCCACGCCTGCCGCTTTCAGGGCCACAAGACCTCCTGCCAGCAAGAGGAACGAGAACAGAATACCCGCAGCCGAAGCAACGAAGCTCATCCTCACATCACGCCGCGCCCGCCCACCCTGGCTGACAACAGACAGTAGTTTCATCGACAGCACAGGAAGCACGCAAGGCATCAGGTTAAGGATCAGTCCGCCCAGCAGGGCCAGCCCAAGAATTCCTAATAGCGCCATTGCAGGACTACCAGTGACGGTCAACGGTGATGCAATGCGCGCGATCACCGTCTGCTCCATACCACGCTGACCATCTGTAACGGTAAGTGCCAGGCGTTTGCCTTCCAGCACGCTATCGTCCAGCTTACTCGTTGATGTAGCGACACTAAGGACTGCACGCCTGCCATCCGTGTCCAGCCTGATTTCAGGCTTACCAAATTTGAACTCTGGCGGCCCTTCAACAATGACGTCCGGCGCGTCAAAGGGGACGGTAGAGCGAACCGCGACCTGAAGCAGCGGTTCCGCATCCGATTCTGTCAGTACTGCATCTTCCAACGACAAACCGACAGCAGAGCCATCACCTGGCACAAGATTCTGAAATTGGCTGATAAGAAATCTTTCAGATGAGAGTGTCTCTGCCCCCTGAGGCAGGTCAAGCGTTACAACATCATTGTGTGGAATACAGACGTCCTTGCAGACCAAATACTTGACCGTCGCCCGCAAGCTGACGGCTTCGCCGCGCCGCTCGACCTCTGCCTTGATAGGCAGGACCACCTCGCCGGAGTAGCCAAAGGTCTCCATTCCAGAGATCGAGAAGCGAAGTGGTACGGGCCACAAAATTTCCGGGCGCAGTAGATTTTGCGAGTCCGTCCAATCAACTGACGTGGGTAAACCCACGTCCCCAACGAACCGCCAGTTGATTTTCCAGCCTGGCTCCATCTTAAAATGGATACCCAGATCAAGACTATCTGTCTGACCCGCCGTGTCGGCGGCGGCAATCAAACGAACCTGCGCCTCATCATGGATGACCCACGGGCTGTTGGCAGCCCCCACTGTGCCGCTGTAGGTCGTCAAGAACGCCAATACCAAGCCAAGCCCGAGCCCTAATCCGCGTGCTGCCAATGGAATGTTGGGCAACGCAACCGCACCCCCGCAGCAGAACGCCCAAAACGAGAGTATCCGAGCTATCAAAGAGGTGATGGCTCCAATACCCAGAAGGTCACACATAGACTGGCATGTTTTGTTCATGGCTCTCGACTTAATCACCAAAGTGCAACCGAAAGGACAATGATGACCAGAAACGCGAAGGCAGCCATCGTATAGGGGACATAGGGATTATCTAAATTGAAGAGACCGAAACTCACACCCCGGTTGTAGCCGAGAACGATATCAAAAGAAGGCACCACCGGGATCACGCGTGGGGGGATCATGACATGCGTCTTGATGAACCATTTCGAAGAGAGATCAATGAGTAGTGTCGAAAATATAACCGCAATCGCAAGAGCAAGGCGCATGCTATGGCTCACCCTTTCAGCATTCGCAGGTAACCGCCCGCCGTACAACTCGGGCAGGCCATCAGCGCACCTCCTCTGTCCTGAACTCGTCAGTCAAAATACCGACCCGGCAACGGCCACCTTCGCGCAGGCAAAGGCGTTCGCGGAAACGTTTTAAATCTGCACTGTAGATCCCCTCCGTGTCAGGAAGCGCACGTACTGTAGAGTGCAGTAATTCCAGATATGGCGACTCGGTCACTAGCTGATGATAGACCCAGCGCCCCTCTTTTTGAGATGACAGCAGGCCTGCCTGGCGCAGGATTTTCAGGTGACGGGAAAGTTTATATGACGGCTCCAGCAGGCTATCCACCAGCTCACACAGGCAGGACTCTTCAGCGGTCACCACCATCAATCGGATAATGCGCAGGCGGGTCTCTTCCGCCAGCGCCTGAAAAATTTCTTCGGGTTGAATAGTCACAGAGTGCATAGATGCACCATAATGCAACCATTGATCTCGATCAAGCCTTGTCGAAGGAGAAGCTTATGATGGACATGATGAATTACGACCACGGCGGCTGGTGGATGGGCGGGATGTGGTTTTTCTCCCTCCTGTTTTGGATTCTGGTGATTGCCGGAGCGGTTTTCATCGTCAGATGGTTGCGCGAACGCGGCCACGAGGAATCACCACTGGGTATTCTGAAAAAGCGTTATGCCAGTGGCAAGATCGACCGCGACACCTTCGAACAGATGAAAAAAGACATCCTGGGAGACAAACCATGAAACCAAACAGAAACCTGACTATAGGGGGCTCAGCCTGTTACTGGGAGGCGTTCTAGGGCTGGTTACATTAACTGGCTCAATTCTCCACTGCGGAAATGATGGGCAACCAGAGGATGAGGATGATGGACCGCGACGACAGGTTGGGAACGATTTATATAGTAGCTTTCTGAATCAAACGCATAAGCATGTTACGAAATAACTAAAATGCCGTGTTAAACCGGCGAAACCTATAACATGTTTTTTGGCATTGTCTAAAACACAATGATGGCGTTTTTCTTCACCAACATCTTTATAGTACAGCCTCAGTGTAGACAACAACGCTTGAACTTCTTGCCGCTACCGCAAGGACAGGCATCATTCCGGCCTACCTTGTCGGCCTCGCGCTCAAGAGGTGTCTGCGCCTGCTGTTGCAGGGCCAGATAGATGGAATGCCCCATCTGGGCATAACTGGCCATGGCCATATCCAGTCTATCCACAGCGACCCCCGCCAAGCTCTCAACTGCCACTGGTTCGTCACCGCCCTCGTTGGCAAAGGCTTCGGCCAACTCCCTACTAGAAAAAAATGTCAGCGCCATCAAACAGGCTGTCAGCTCAGCGGCCATCTCATCTAGGACATAGTGATCCCAAACTTCACTCAACCAGTCATGACCAAACAAAAAACCGCGCGCCCAATACGCCAACGGTCTTCGCCATCAAAATTTTCCATAGGTGGGCTTAACACATCCAACCATGCTGGCAGGCACGGTTCGGCAGACACCACGCCGTCGTTGACCTCGTTATGTGCCGCCATGATGCCGTCCATCACCCTCTCAGCCTCGGCCTCATCGGCATAACCGGCCCCCTCACCATTAAAGACCGGTAGCAGCCAGTCAGACGGCATAATCATTTCAGGCGAGCAACACACTGCAAACAAAAAACCGTATAACTCAGGATAAATCATCGACTTCTCAGGCCGCTCATCGGCAGCGAGAAATTTTGCAAGCTCGGTATTCACGTCACGACTCCAACAGCGGCTAAATATTATCTAGGCAATCACTATCTCTGGTGGCAAGCTGCCCGGTCGCCGCTCTACTTCAGCGCTGCCGGCAGGGCCTGCTTCCAACCCAGTTTTTTCTCGATTAAGCTAATCATCATTAGCTCCTCAACCGTGATATTCACCACTGAGGCACTACCGTCTTGATGGATATTGGCACGAAACCCAGCCAATGCCGCCTCACGCTGGATCGATGTCACCACCTTGCCATTAATCACAAAACAACGCAGCACCCGCCACCCGCTCCACCTCTAATAAGTCAAGACGTTACAATTTCAATAATACCAAGCAAATAAACCGTAAGATAGGTGCAACGAGTTGATCCAGAAAGACTTTTTTAGAATATTGTGATTACCAATCTCATTAAACAATCCGGCCCAACAAATATGCTAAAGTTCCAGACCAGCTTACAACCCAAATTAAACTAAGAATTCAGCATGAGCGAAGCCACTTTTTACTGGTACGACTATGAGTCCTTTGGTCTCAACCCCATGACCGATCGTCTGAGCCAGTTTGCTGGCGTCCGTACCGACATGGATCTCAACATCATCGGCGAGCCACTGATGATGTACTGCAGGCCGGCAGACGATTTTCTGCCCAACCCCATCTCCTGCCTGATCACCGGCATCACGCCGCAAAAGGCGCTGGCCGACGGCCTCCCTGAGGTCGAATTCATTCAACGCATCAACCAGGAATTTTCGCAACCCAACACCTGCGTGCTCGGCTATAACAACCTGCGTTTTGATGATGAGTTCACCCGTCACGTGTTATACCGCAATCTGTTTGACGCCTATGGCCGCGAATGGCAAAACGGCTGTACACGCTGGGACCTGCTCGACGTCGTACGCATGACCCGCAGCCTGCGACCAGAGGGCATTGAGTGGCCAATCAATGCCGAAGGCCGCCCCAGCGTCCGCCTTGAAGATCTGACCGTGGCCAACAGCATCGCCCACGAGTCGGCCCATGACGCCCTCTCGGATGTCTATGCCACCATTGCCATGGCCAGACTGATCAAGGAAAAACAACCTAAGCTGTTTGATTTCGCCCTCAACAACCGCAGCAAGAAAAAGCTCTTCAAACTACTCAACCTGCGCGAGCAAAAACCGGTGCTGCACGTCTCGGGCATGTACCCACTCGAGCAGGGCAACATGGCAGTAGTGGTGCCCGTAGCCCAGCACCCTATCAACAAGAATGGCATTATCGTCTACGACCTCAGCGTTGATCCAAAAGACCTGATCAACCTCAGCCCAGCCAAGATCTTTGAGCGCATCTTCACACCCAACGACCAATTGCCTGAAGGCGTAGATCGCATCCCGCTCAAGACCGTGCATGTCAACAAGTGCCCCATCATCGCCCCCTTCATGACGCTGGACGGCAAGGCCGCCAAAAAATACAACATCGACATGAACATCTGCCGGGAAAATCTCGATGCCATCAAGAACCAGCCGGGCCTAGCGAAAAAAATTCAAAAGGTTTTTTCTGAAACAAAATTCGAAAAACGCAGCGACCCGGACCAGATGCTCTACGGCGGGCCTTTCTTCAATGAAGATGACAAGGAACGGATGAGCCACATCCACACCATGCCAGCTGAAGAACTGGCTGGCTACGCCCCACCTTTTAATGATAGCCGCCTACCGGAAATGCTGTTCCGCATGCGCGCCCGCAACTGGCCTGAGACACTGACGGAAGAGGAAAAACAACGCTGGCAAGAATTTAAAACAGCTCGCATCGATGCTGAAAGTTACCACAATGAAATTGCTGAACTGAAACTGATGCCGGAACGGACCGCGAGCGAATTAGCTATATTGGAACAGCTGGAAAAATACAGCCAGGAAATCTGCTCTTAAGCCAAACAGTTTAACCATAAAAAAGGCGAGACAATGTCTCGCCTTTTTTATTTAAGAAGCTAGAAAATCAAACTTTAAAATGTCTCACCAGTCCTTCCATTTCCTCTGCGAAACGTGCCAGCTCGTCACTGGAACTAGAAACAGAATTCATCCCGCCAGCGGTAGCTTCGGAAATTTCATGAATATTCACGATAGTGCGATTAATCTCATCTGCCACGGCACCCTGCTCCTCGGCGGCGGTGGCAATCTGGGTGTTCATATCACGAATCCGGGTAATGGATTCGACGATACTGGCCAGAGCCTCACCTGCCTGAGCTGCATGCCCAACCCCTTCTTGCGCCTGGACACGCCCTTCTGTCATTGCCTGAACTGCATTCTTGGAACCTGACTGCAGTTGCTCAATCATGCGCTGAATCTCTTCGGTGGACTGCTGTGTACGACTAGCCAGGGTTCGAACCTCATCGGCAACCACTGCAAAACCTCGACCTTGCTCGCCGGCCCGGGCAGCCTCAATGGCAGCATTCAACGCCAACAGGTTGGTCTGCTCGGCAATTCCTTTAATCACATCCAGCACCGAGCCAATCGCATTACTGTCCTGCTCGACCTTAGAAACCACTTCACTAACACGCTCAACGCTTTCTGCCAGGGTATTGATGGCATTAACAGCATTATCCACCACTTTACGCCCATCTTTGGCGGCGGTATCGGCATCAATCGCACAATTGGCGGCATCTTCAGCATTGCGTGCCACCTCCTGCACCGTACTGGCCATCTCGTTCATTGCTGTTGCTACTTGATCGGTCTCTAGACACTGACGCTGGGCACCCTCATTTGAACTCCGGATCACCTGGTTAACCGTGCCCACGGCACCGGCCAGACTTTCTGACACCTGCCTGGTTTTGGCGATGGCATCATGGATATTTTGCATAAAGGCATTAATACCCGCTGCGACGCCGCTATTCACATCCGAACGCAAACGCAAATCGATATCACCATCAACGATCACAAGCTGCGCGGCAATCTTACCAACCGCCTGTGATTGCAAACCTTCCTTATTCAACTGCACAGCCATATAGATCAATACGGCCACCTCAAACACCACATAGGCAGCATGAATCAGGACAATATCGATGCCAGTTCTATTTTCAAAGATGAAAACGCCATAACCCCACTCTTGAAAAAAGTTGAAGGCCAGATGATGCACAGCTATCACAACGGCTGCAGTCACAACTGGCAACCAATCACGGTAGTACAACAAAAAAGCCAGCAGCACAAAGATGGTGAAATGGATTTCGATCATGCCGTGGGCCTGATGGATAAACAAGGCTGCAAACACCATAAATGAAACACCGTTGACGATGCGGGTCAGACGCGCGCCCGGCATCATCTTCGCCAGCACGGTCGGCACCAGTGCGGCGGGCAGACCAATCACCAAGGCCTCTGTCCAGGTACCATACCAACCTGCCAGCCCCAGCGATAACAGCATGGCAATCCAGATAACCCCGACCATGACCCTGTCGCCATTTTCATACAAATCTTGCATGGTAAAGGGCTTCTCAACTTGCCTTGTATTCATTGTCTCAACCTCTATTTTCCCAATCACAAAAGCAGCCTACTGCGGCCATATTCAAATAGCGGGGTTTATCACCCACCAACATCTTCTCCAACACCTTTTCCACATAGGCACCAGCCTTGGAACCACAGTTAGCACCGCTGCTATAGGGGCCGAAATAGGCCAAATGGCCGTCTTTATCCAAAACGGCTGCCGCAGGACTCGACGGCATCGCGATGTCGTTCATGCGTGCCAACCTGGCGTCCACACCAAATAACTCGACAAACTCTTGTTGATCAACATCATTTACCGCGGGAACAATCACAAAACGAACTCCCTTATCAGTGTATTCACTTACCAAGTCAGCGACATGTGCATTATTAAAGCGACTGCACTGACAGCCAGGATCCCAAAAATGCACCACCGTTATTGCCGCCAACTCCCCGCCAGCCTGCAGCGCCATCAGTTGTTCTGCTAGGCCACCGGCCTGAAAAAAGGCCGCCTGCCGATTCTCCTGCGGGGAAAACTGCTGAATATTCTTAAACTGAAACCACCAGAAAGCGACCGCAGTAAAGACCAACCAGGTCATTACTAGCATTAGTGCGATCCCTTGCCGCCGCGGCAATTCAAACTTCCCCCATTTTTTCACCACTGCAAGGCCCACCACAAACTTAGATTCACTGGATTAATAACGGCTCAAGGAAGTAATTAGTTGTCCCTGAAATAAACTTAACTCACTGTTTAATATGAATTATTAGGCTAATAAAGGTAAAATAAACGTCCAGAAAGACTACTAAAACGCGAAATAACTGGACGAAACGAGGAACAAACATTG
>Ga0316208_1000180_pt1 | contig 89846 bp, 89 predicted proteins | sample 3monopyrite_MG_FD_204944 | JGI IMG/M metagenome (GOLD analysis project Ga0316208, IMG submission 204944) | Microbial mat bacterial communities from mineral coupon in-situ incubated in ocean water Damariscotta River, Maine, United States -... | ecosystem: Environmental > Aquatic > Marine >... | reverse complement strand
TAAACTATAACCTTCTTGAAATTGAGTTTTGTTAATGGCCATCTTTAGATCCTCTCTTTGTTTTATACTACTAATTATAGTATGACTTCACTGAAGTATGGCGGAGCTTTATGGCTAATCAGGTAAAGATTTGATTCACCAACCAGGTGAACGCAAACTTTTTCATTACCCCAATCAAACCAATTACTTGCACTCTATTCTCGCGTCCAACTGATCTTTCTAGGTTCAAGGCTAATTAAATATTCTTCCGGATTACTCAGCAAGTGATTAAAATCTTCTTCGGACAAAACTCTTACGCCCAGTTTATCCGCCTTATCCACTTTTGATCCCGGGTCCGCACCGGCAATCACATAATTTGTTTTTTTCGACACGCTACCCGTCACCTTTGCGCCCAGGGCCTGCAACTGTGCCTTAACCTCACTGCGGGAAAAATGAGATAAAGTACCGGTAATCACAAACGTCATTTTATCTAAGACCTGACCGCCGGTTTTTACTTCCGGCTTTGGCCAATGCACACCGGATGAAATGATTTTTTCTATCACTGCCAGATTATGCGCCTGACTAAAAAAATGTTCGATGTGATTTGCCACTATCGGCCCCACATCAGGCACTTTTTGTAAAGTCTCAGCACTGGCTTTTTTTACTTCATCCAGGCTGCCAAAATAATTTGCCAGCGCCATAGCCGTTGCCTCACCCACTTCACGAATTCCCAGCGAATACAAAAAACGGGACAGGGTTGTTTCTTTGCTATTTTTTATCGCCATTAATAAATTATCCACCGACTTTTCACCCATGCGCTCCAGTTTAACCAGATCAGCACGTTGCAATCGATACAAATCGGCAATGGTTTCGATGAGCTTTTCTTCAAAAAACTGTTCAACCAGTTTATCGCCAAGCCCGTCAATATCCATCGCCTTTCGTGAGGCATAATGTTTAATCGCCTCTTTTTGCTGTGCACCACAATACAAACCACCGCTACATCGGTTTATCGCTTCGCCTTCGTCTTTAAAAACATCAGAATTACACACAGGGCATTTTGTTGGCAGCAAAAATGATTTCGCATCTGCTTTTCGTTTTGACAGAACGACTTTGACTACTTGCGGAATCACATCACCAGCGCGGCGAATGATAACGGTATCACCAATACGAATATCTTTTCGGTCAATTTCATCCTGATTATGCAACGTGGCATTTGTCACTGTCACCCCGCCCACAAACACCGGTTTTAATCGCGCAACCGGCGTAAGCGCACCGGTACGCCCGACCTGCACATCGATATCTTCAATTTCCGTTATTTCTTCCTGGGCGGGAAACTTATGGGCAATCGCCCAACGTGGCGCTTTGGCGACAAATCCCATACGTTGTTGCCGCCGATAGTTGTTCACTTTAAAAACAACGCCGTCTATTTCATAAGGTAAGGCGTCACGCTTTTCAGCGAGATACTGGTAGTACACCAGACAGCCTTTTGCGCCTTTCACTAATTGAATTTCAGGACAAACTGGCAAACCCCACTTTTTTAACTGCTGCAACAGACTAAAATGATCTTCAAAATGAAAATCTTCACTCACTTCACCTAAGGCATACACATAAATGCTCAACGGCCGAGTGGCGGTAATTTTAGGGTCAAGCTGACGCAAAGAACCGGCGGCGGCATTTCTCGGGTTGGCAAAGATTTTTTCGCCGGCCTTTAACTGACGCTGATTTAATTCATCAAAACCTTTTTTAGACATAAATATTTCACCACGGACTTCTAACAATGGTGGTATATCGTTTTCGCTTCTCAGCATAAGCGGAATTGATTTTATGGTTCGTACATTGTGAGTGACATTTTCACCTGTTGCGCCATCGCCCCGCGTCGCACCCTGCACCAGTACACCGTTTTCATAACGCAAACTAATCGCCAGGCCATCAAGTTTTGGCTCTACCGCATACTCAATTTGATCTGTTTCAAGGGTTTCGGTGATACGACGATCAAATTCTGCTACCTCTTCGTCAGAAAAAGCATTCCCCAGCGATAACATTGGCACACGATGTCTTACTTGTGAAAAAGTACTGAGTGGCTCTGCGCCTACGCGTTGGGTAGGTGAATCTTCGGTAATGAGTTGCGGATTTTCAGCTTCGAGATTTTCCAGCTCACGCAGTAATCGATCGTACTCTGCATCGGGGATGTCGGGTGCATCTTCAACATAATAACGATAATTATGTTCACGAATTTCTTTTCTCAACGCATCTATGCGCCGAGAAATGTTGTTACCATTTTGCATTAATTTTAAGAAAACCTCAGAACAAATTTATTTAAATTCAGGTCGCCTATATTGACCGCTGTGTTACGCGTTCTCACAGTTCAGGAACGGGGTCTTTTCTCGGAGCGACTTGCTGGTTTGAGTTTTCAAATTGAATGATATCGGATTTCAGGCTTTCAACAATCTCAGGGGTCAATGGAATACGAGTCTGATCCAGTATTTTACCGCCCAGTTTTCTCGCTAATGCCTGCGCTACACCCACCATGTTTAAAAAAACCGTCATCGCATTAGCACCACGGATAGGCAGGCGCATAATTAAACTCATGCCTTGCGTATTCAACGAGGAAATCTTGTTTGTTTTAAAATTGCCTTCGGGTGACATATTCACCAGACAAAATTTGGAGTCACCCGCGGGCGCGGCACTCATTGGATAATGAAAAATGGCATGTTTACCAAATGCCAGCCCCTGGGTTTTAGTTGCATCTAAAATATCCAGGCCGTTGAACGACTGGCCTTCTCCGGCGACCACATGCAATACAATAAATGTTTCTTTGACGGACGTCGTTGCTGATTCTTGTTTTTCTTCAATCTTCGGCTCTGCTTTCGACTCTACTGATTTTTCCCGGGCATCAGTCACCAGTTTTTCTGCATCAACACGTTGAAATTGTGGCGTAGTATCCTGCACTTCTGCCGCGGTTAATGACGATGCTACAACATCATCATTAAATACATCACTGATAATCGACTCATTAGTCACAGGTGCTTGAAACGCCTCAAATTTATCTAAACCTGATGCGTTAACGGTTTTTTCAGGTGCTTTTTTTTGTGTTTTTCTGGGTTCAGTCCTCACATTATAGGCATTTTCACGAGGCAAAGGTTCTAATGATTCAAACACAATCTCGGGAGAGGTTTGGCGAGCTTTTTCAGCAGTAGCCTCATGCTCTACGCTTGAGTCCATTTCAGAGGCTTCACTTTGTTTTTTCTTGCGCGGTAATACAACCACTTCCTCATCAATCAGGATGTCCTGAGCCAGCGTATCACTAACGTTACTGTTAATATGCGAACCAAACGAAAACTCTTTTGACGAAGATCCGCCATAAACAAAGTCACTGCGTTTACTGAACTTACGACTAAAGATAACAATCGCCAGCAATACAACAACGCCCGCGATAATCAATATCAGTCTTAAGGGGTCCATAAAAAATTCGATAATATCGTACATTTTCACATTGCCGCGAGTTCCGCAGCCTCCTCCACGTCCACTGAAACCATTCGAGAAACACCCGGTTCATGCATGGTGACACCATTTAAGTTGCCTGCAATCTCCATGGTCGTTTTGTTGTGACTAATAAAAATAAATTGTAGATGTTCAGACATTTCGCTTACCAAATTTGAAAAACGTCCCACATTCGCTTCGTCCAGCGGTGCATCAACTTCATCCAGCATACAAAATGGCGCCGGGTTTAACTGAAAAATTGAAAAAACCATCGCAACCGCGGTTAGTGCTTTTTCACCACCTGACAACAGGTGAATATTGGTCACCCGCTTACCCGGTGGCCGGGCAAGAATAGTCACGCCAGTGTCCAGCAAATCTTCGCCGGTCAATTCTAAATACGCATGGCCACCGCCAAATAATTTCGGGAACAGTTTTTTCATACCGACGTTTACAAGATCAAAGGTTTCTTTAAATCTGGCTCTGGTTTCCTTGTCGATTTTTCGAATCGCACTTTCAAGTATCTCCAGGGCCTCATTCAAATCAGCCAGCTGACTATCAAGATACACTTTTCGTTCCGATTGTTCTTTATATTCGTCAATTGCGGCTAAATTAATGGCACCAAGGCGCTGTATTTTCTGCGCCAATTGTTCGATATTACGTTCCCAGTCTTTTAGCTGGCAGGAATCAGACAAGGATTCCAGAATGAAGTTTAGCTCATATCCGGCATTAACCAACTGCTCTAATATTGTTTGACGGCGCACTTTTAAAGTTTGACCGTCCATTCGGCTTTGTTCCAGCAACGAACGCGCATTTTGAACAGCCTGTTCAGCATCACCTCGTTTGTTTATCAGCGTACGCATTTCCGCATCGATACTTTCCACTTTGTGACGAACCTCGCTCAACTGCGCCTCAACTTCTACACGCTGCTCAAGCAATATTTCTAGATCCCGATTTAAATCCTCCAGCGGGTTATCGTCCGCATTCAGCATTTGACTAAGCTGCTCTTTACGATCCCTCAGCGATTTTAACTGCTGCTCTACGCGAGACAAATTTTGCTGGGTTGCAATTAAAGATGATTGACTAGACTGAAACTCTAACTGCAGCGCATGTGCCTGCCTGCCATCTTCAGTCGCTGTTATTCGCGTTTCGTTAACCAGATTACGTACTTCATCACGGCGAGAAAGTAACAACTCACGTTTTTGGGCAACCTCATCCATTGCATCTAACGCGACTTCTAAACGACCGCGGGCTTCCTGCGATAATGCCTGATTGATTTCTAACTGGCTTTTCAGCTCAGTCATTTCCCGTTGAATTTGCTCACGTCGGCTGTTTATCTGGTCAATACGCATTTGTTTTGCGCTATTTTGAGATTTAACTTCGTTACGGCGACGCTCTTCACTATTTAGTTGGGTCTGGATTTCGTCACGCTGCAATTCCAGCTCATGCAAAGTTTCTTTGCCCTCTTCCTGCGCGGTTTCCAATGTTTCTACGCTTTCGGTAGTTTGTGCAATTTCAATCTGAAGTTCAGCGAGATCTTTCTCTCGCTGCAACACGCCAGAATGCTCATCTTTACCTTTGTTAACCCGCAGCCAGTTTTGACCAAACCAGACACCATCGGGTGTAACAACCGACTCTCCAGATACAAGTGAACCGCGCACCGCATTAGCCTGCGCAATATTATCGACGCAATAAACCCCACACATCAATACGGCAACAGGCCACTGAGTGTCAATTTGTTCAGATAACAGCGGCAAATCATGTTCAGCCAAGACTTTCTCAGCGCTAACAGAACCAACAGACGTTTTAGTAAAAAACTCAATATTTTCGTCCAGACCGTCAATATCAAGACCTGAGATATCGTCGACACAAACCGCCTCAAGATGAAAGCCTAATACAGTTTCAATGGCTTTTTCCCAGCCATCTTTAACGTTAATTCCTTGCGCCAGTCGAGGTGCATCACTGAGGAAACGCGTTTTAAGCCAGGTTGATAATTGTGAGTCGCCTTTGCCCAGCGCCGCTTCCTGCAAAGCTTCCAGCGATGAGATCCGACCGCTTAACTTATGCATATTTAAACGCTGTGCCGCCAGCTGAGTACTTGTCTCACTGTTTTGATGACGAATATCAGAAATTGTAGACTGGCAATATTGTTGATTGTCTTTCAGGGTTTCAACAATCGCCTGCACGTCTTCAAATTGCAATGAAATTTCTTCGATTTCTGCCTCAAGGGTTTCCGAATCCAGCGAAGCAAACTCATCTAGCAAACGTTTGTGGCGCGACGCTAACTGACGCGACTGATCCTCCATGTGACCCACGCGGGTACGCTCTACCTCGGCGATTTTTGCCGGTTCGCTGGATGAATGGGTAAAATTATCCCATTCTGACTGCCAGTTATTTTGCTGCTCTTCGGCTTCTAGTAATAACTCTTCGGATATTTCAGCTCTTTCATTTACTTCTTCTAAACTCGGCTCAATATCCGCGATTTTTTCCGTCAATTCCTGCAGTCGGGACTGGTCCGTATGTTGGTGTATATTCGCTTCCTGCATGTCTGTTTCAATTTGATCACGATCCTGCATCAACTCGCTACGCCGTGACTTTACGTGCTGAATGTTTTGTTCTTTAGTCGCGATATCAGAACCGATTTGATAAAAATTCGCCTGAATTTCGTTAAACACATCCGTGACTTCAATATGAGCTTCACGATGTTGCTCTATACCGGTTTCAAATCCGCGCTGAGTCGCTATCACGGCTTCCAGCTCTGTTTCATATTTTGAAACAGCCAGATCTTTAGTGCGGGATTCGTTGTCAATTTCGCGCCATTGCAGGGCCAGCAATTCGCCTTTTAGTTTTCGTTCTTCCTGCTTGAGGGTTTTGTATCTTTCAGCCGTGCGCGCCTGACGCTGCAATTTTTCCAGCTGCTTATCCAGTTCTTCCCGAATATCGTTAATTCGATTCAGGTTTTCATGGGTATTTTTCATGCGATTTTCGGTTTCGCGACGACGTTCCTTATATTTGGAAATACCGGCGGCTTCTTCAATCGTGGTACGCAAATCTTCAGGTTTCGCCTCGATTAACTTCGAAATCATGCCCTGTTCAATTATCGCGTAACTGCGCGGACCAAGGCCGGTGCCAAGAAAAATATCCGTGATATCCCGGCGACGACATTTGGAGCCATTTAAAAAATACACTGACTGACCGTCACGAGTCACCTGGCGTTTGATGGAAATTTCGTCATAACGGGCAAATTCCCCACCCAGTTTTTTGCCGACCGTATTATCAAATACCAGCTCAACGGATGCCTGGCCTACAGGCTTGCGGGCACTTGAACCACTGAAAATAACGTCCGACATTGAACCCCCGCGTAATTGTTTGGCAGAGCTTTCACCCATAACCCAACGCACGGCATCAATAATATTTGATTTTCCACTGCCGTTAGGACCAACGACACCGACAAGATTGCTGACAAGATTGACCGTGGTAGGATCCACAAATGACTTAAAACCAGCGAGTTTGATTTTGCTTAAACGCATAAATGAACGGAACTTCTCTTATATTTTCTTATATATGCAGTGATAACAATGAGTTACGAAGATTTCGCTTGTTTTATTCCGAGGTTTGGCCAATGACTGTGACACTGCTAGAATACGCAACCTGACACAGACAATCGAGCCCCAAAGCTCGAACCGTTAAGCTATCATAGAGACCATAAAATGCCTAGCAAACCCAGTAAAAATCTTGAAACATTTGACAACCCGCAAACCGAAACCGATTACACGATTCGCATCGATATTCCTGAATTTACTTGCCTGTGCCCGCTAACCGGCCAGCCGGACTTTGCCACGATTCACATTGCCTACGTGGCCGACCAGAAGTGTATCGAGTTGAAAGCATTAAAAATGTTCATGTGGTCTTTTCGTGAAGAAGGTGCTTTCCACGAAAAAGTCACCAACGACATGTTAGCCGCGTTTGTTACCGCCTGTGAACCACGCTTTATGCGGGTAACAGGTAAATTCAATGTGCGTGGTGGCATTTACACCACGGTTGTCGCCGAATACACCAAACCCGGCTGGGTTGCACCGGTACTTGTACAACTGCCATAAGCACCCTTCCCAGAATGACAGCAATTTTCATTGGCATAGACCTGGGCACATCCGGCTGCCGGGCCTGTGCCATTGATGAGCAGGCGAATATTGTTGGCCGCAGCGATAAACCACTTCCTGCCTCTATTTCCCGCAACAATCACATCACCCAAAAACCCGACGACTGGTGGCAGGTCTGCCAGGCTGTTCTTGCTGATACTTTAAACAAGATAGACCGGAATAAGGTACAAGCCATTGCGGTTGACGGCACCTCCGGTACGATTCTGTTGTGCGACGAAAACGGCAAGCCGCTCACAGATGGCTATATGTACAATGACAACGCCTGTCAACACGAGGCAGCGCTCATCAAAAAAATCGCCCCAAAAAACAGTGGCGCACACGGTGCTAGTGCGGGTCTAGCAAAATGTTTATTCTTAAAAGATCAATTACGCTTACCACACTTAAAAAGCAAGCAAAATAATGTCGTTTGCCTCAATCAAGCAGACTGGATTGCCGGCAAGTTGTTAGGCAGCTTTGACAAAAGTGATGAAAACAACGCATTAAAACTGGGTTATGACCCGGTAGAACAACAATGGCCTGAATGGTTAAAACAACTGACGTGCTATTCCGTTTTACCCAAACACGTTTTACAACCCGGCGACATATCGGGCAATATCAACCAACGCATAGCCGATGAATTTATGCTGCCACACGATACAAAAATTGTCGCCGGAACCACCGACAGCATCGCCGCCTTTATTGCTACCGGATGCGAAACTACCGGCGAAGCTGTCACCTCATTAGGCTCGACGCTGGCAATAAAACTCATTAGCGACAAACCGGTGTTTGCACCGGAGTACGGGGTATATAGTCATCGACTTGGTAACAAATGGCTGGTTGGCGGCGCATCAAACACAGGCGGTGCAGTGCTAAGAAAATTTTTCAGCGCAGATCAAATTACCGGTTTATCACACAACATAAACCCAGAAAAAAGTACCGGGCTGGATTACTACCCTTTGACAACACCAGGCGAACGCTTTCCCATCAACGATCCCAACAAACAACCCGTGCTATCCCCTCGCCCGAAAGACGACAGTTTGTTTTTGCAGGCCATGCTTGAAGGTATCGCAAGAATTGAAAAAATGGCCTTTGATAAATTGGCGGAACTCGGCGCACCTTATCCGAGTCGCATCATCACCATGGGCGGCGGCAGCCAAAACGAAATCTGGCGTATCATTCGCGAAAAAACGTGTAAAATACCAATTTCAAATGCAAGAATTTCAGAAGCCGCATACGGCACAGCATGCCTTGCACGCTTAAAATAAAAACCAACAGAGAACTAACTATCATGCGCAACAACCCCATTGCCGGTGGCCTGTATTTACTCAAGGGCTTTCAAATGATTAAACAACCGGGTATTCGGCAATACGCCATTGTCCCGCTCATCATTAACACCTTAATTTTTGCCGGCGCTTTTATCTTTATGTTTGGCTGGTTTGGCGACTTTATTGACGGGCTCATGCTCGGCCTGCCTGAATGGATGCAGTGGTTGGGATGGCTGGTTTTACCGGTTTTTATCGCTGCGTTTGCGATTTTAATTTATTTCACCTTTACCATACTTGCTAATTTTGTCAGCGCGCCTTTTAACGGTGTTTTATCGGAAGCTGTCGAAGAAAAAATTACTGGCGAAATAAAAAATGACGATTCACCTTGGCACCAGGCAATTACCGCCGCCCCCACAGCCATACGTGAAGAAATACGCAAACTGGTTTATTCCATTACTCGCAGCTTGCCGTTTTTAATATTGTTACTTATTCCCGGCATTAATTTTATTGCATCGGCATTATGGATTTTGTTCGGTGCTTGGATGCTGGCCATTCAATACGCCGACTACCCAATGGCTAACAATGGCATCGCGTTTAATGAGCAAAGAAAAACCTTAAAACAAAAAAGACTGTTAGTGCTTGGTTTTGGCGGAACAGTGATGGTAGGCATGTTGATTCCTGTCATCAATTTTATCGTCTTACCTTGCGCAGTAGCTGGTGCGACAATCATGTACATTGAGCATTTTAAACAGCCAGCGGTTAGCGCCTGAGAACATTAAGCCTTAAACCTGGAAAGATCAGTTGGACGTGAGAATAGAGTGCAAGTAATTGGTTTGATTGGCGTAATGAAAAAGTTTACGTTCACCTGGTTGGTGAATCAAACCTTTATCATATAGCCAAGCGAATCAAGTAGTTGTGATCTAGCTCGTGGATCAACTGATTTTTCTAGGTTAAATCTAAAGCCTCAATTGTTACACTGCCATTTTATCGCTTTCATTCGGCGTTACGATTGAGGTTATTGTAATCCCACAACGCATACAGGTCAGAAATATACGCGTCAGGCAAATCACTCAAGCCCGCGATTTGAAACGTTCGTGACCTGCTATCACGCTCTAACGGTTCCGGATAACGATTCCCATCTGCAGTGAAAATACTTTTCACAACAGGGATCATTTTATCTTCACCACGCCGTGTAACTATGGCAATTTCTTTATTCACCAGCTCAACAACTGCGCCTGGCGGATAGATGCCAATTTCTTTTATCAAAACAGAGGTAAGTTTTACATCCACTTCAGGGCCACTCACTCGGAAAAGTCGTTTTAATGCATCCGAGGGCGTCATGGCTTCACGGTATTCTCGCGAAGAAATCATGGCGCAATATCGGTCTGCCAAACCCAGCATTCTGCCTTCAACAACAAACCTTTTACCTTTAAGCTTTCGCGGATATCCCGTACCATCCAGCTTCTCGTGATGCTGCAAAATAATTTCCAGCCACAACTTATCAAGGATGCCGTTTCGCTTGAGTAACACAACACTACGCATGGCGTGCTTATCTATTCTTTCGCGCTGACTCTCCGTTAACGCTCCCTGATGAGACAACAAGGCACTATGTTGCAGCTGATACATACCAAGGTTAGCCGTAATGGCGGCACAGATAATGGAATTTAAGCGACGGCCATTTATTCCCAGCTTTTTCGCCAGGACAAGATTAAAAACCGCGCACTGCAATGGGTGTTTAGCCGCATAATCAGAAACCTGACCAAGATGTATCCAGCCCATAACGGCATCGATGTCCAACTCGCATAACTTTATTATGGTATTGCTTAGATCAAAAAACTTGTCAGAGACCTTTTTTTTGGGATGAGCAGGCTCATGCACAATAATCTCAAACAAATACGTCAGATAATTGAGTATGCCTTCAATTTGCTCAAACGGCGTCAGTTCGCCGTTAATCTCAGGACCAAGCATGTCAATATCATCCAAGCGGCAAATTGCATTGAGTGAAATTAACTTGTTTATCTGGCTTTTAGTGCGTAACAACGTACCTTTTTTCATTAACAACCGGCCGGAGCCATCATAAATATGGTCTTTGATCGACTCATCAATTGCCAGGTCTTTCTCTCTTAATACTTTTGTTACCACACGTAAACCTTTCGATGACCTAAACAGAGTAATTGTATAATCGACATTTGACGATATTTCTTAACAAAATGTTTATTCTTGCTGGAAAAGGAACTAGGAGCTTGCCCGAATAAGGAAGTCGTCGCGAGGGAAAGTCATTTTAAGGCAAGCTTTTCATTCCCGTTCAGCCCCCTAAAAGACTCAAGGAAGGTACTGTTTCAGCCGGGAAATACCTTCTTCAAGCCGGGGGATGGAAGTAGTGTATGCAAATCGAACATATTGACGGGCTTTATATTTACCAAAATCGATGCCGGGGGTGATAGCAACACCTGCCTGTTCCAGCAGATCATTCGCCAGATCAAAACTGTTATCGCTAAATTTTGTACAGTCCGCGTACAAATAAAAGGCACCTTGAGGTTTTGTGCTGACCTTAAAACCAAGCGAATTGAGCGCGTCAAACAAATAATCCCGGCGTTTCTGGAATTCAGCCCGATAAGACTCAAGTATTTGAATAGACTCAGGCTTAAAGGCAGCTAGCGCGGCATATTGCGCCGGCGTAGAAGCCGCGAGGAAGATATTTTGCGCCAGTTTATCAACATCCGCCACAAAGGCCGATGGTGATATCAACCAGCCCAGGCGCCAGCCAGTCATGCAAAAGTATTTTGAAAAGCTGTTAATAATAAACACATTATCATGAGCGCCGGCAAAGGTCGGGACGTCTGCACCATATATCAGCCCATGATAAATTTCATCCAGAATCAAATAGGCATTGCGCTCTTTGAGATAAATCGCTATCTCATTAAGCTCTGCAACTTCTAATACCATGCCGGTAGGATTTGAAGGCGATGCAAGCATCACTGCACGGGTTTTATCGCTGAAATGCTTTTTTAACATGGTTAATGTCAAACTAAAACCAGTACTTTCGCCAAGCTCAACAAAAGTCGCAACACCACCCATCAACTGCACAAAATGACGATTACAGGGATAACCCGGATCCGTCATTAAGACCTCGTCACCGGGATTAATCAGTACACCACAAATTAACTGCAACGCGCCCGACGCTCCGGGCGTAACAACAATACGCTCGGCCGCAACATCAACGTCATAATGGGATGAATAATAATCCGCAATCGCCTGCCTTAACGCAGGCAACCCCAGTGCTGGTGTATAACGGGTTAAGCCCTGTTCAAGCGCCTTGATACCCGCATCAACGATGGGCTGCGGAGTATTGAAATCCGGCTCACCGATTTCCATGTGAACAATATTCCTGCCTTGCGCCTCAAGCTCTTTGGCGCGAGCCAATAACATCATGACGTGGAACGGCGCAATAAACGCCATGCGGTCAGCCGATTTTGTCACTTGCTGGTAAAACTTTTATGTAACTGCTTCAACGTATCCAGGGTAATGTTGTTGCCAACCAGGCTTTTATCAATCGAGTCATCAACGCTAATCACTTCACAGGCTGTATCCTCATCACCCAACTCACTAACCACAACCATGGCACCAGCAAATTCATCATCTGCGGTATAGTTGTTTACGGTAATAAGCGTTGGAATATTAATCGCGGTCGCGGCAGTAACACCGTTATATGAATCTTCCAGCGCAAGTGTTTCTTCTGCTTTTAAACCCATCTTGTCTAATACAAACTCGTAAACATCCGGAGCCGGTTTTTTTATTGGTGCTGATTCAGCGTCTGCAATAAATTCAAACCAGTCAAGTGCATCCTCACCCATAGTGGCTGTAACCAGGTTTTGCACATTACCCGGGCTGGTTGTGGTCGCAATGGCAATTCTCATATTACTTTGACGACATTCATTGATCAGCGACAAAATACCACTTCTTAACGGTAATTCCTTACGCTGGATAATCGCCTGATACTGAGCATTTTTAGCCTGATGCAATGAAACCACTACGTCCTGCCCAATTGTTTCATCGAGGAAGTCAGTAACATAATAATTTATGCGCTCTTTACCACCAGTAACTTTAAGTAATTTGGTGTAGAGCTCAACATCCCAGTTCCACGGCAGTCCTGCCTGCTCAAAAGCATAATTAAAAGCAATGCGATGCGCCTCTTCTGTATTTGCCAACGTGCCATCAACGTCAAAAATTATCGCTTTCAATTCAGTCATTTGTTTTTCCTTCAATATTAATTGGGGCGTATTATGCCGATAAACCGCTATAATTAATAGAAGGTTTTTGTAAAAGTATTACGCTACGAGCCAAGAAAACGTTGCGGCCCGTATCGAATTCTGGTAAAAAAGCCTGTCCAATTTGATTCCGGTAAACAGGGGAATAATAGCGCATGGCCGCGAAAAAAAATAAAGCACAAACTGAAACTGCAACAGGCTTTACGCCTTATGTTGAAAAGAAGGGTGAAGAGTACATGGGGCCTGGGCAATCTGAACATTTCGCTAAGCTTTTAGCGTCCTGGAAGAACGACCTGATGGCAGAAGTTGATAAAACGGTTCATCACATGCAGGATGAAGCAGCAAATTTTCCTGACCCTAATGACAGAGCTTCTCAAGAGTCTGATTTTACAATGGAACTTCGCGCTCGTGATCGGGAACGAAAACTCATCAAAAAAATTGATGAATCCCTCTCCGCTTTAGAAGATGGTGATTACGGTTATTGTGAAGAATGTGGTATCGAAATCGGTATTCGTCGTCTTGAAGCAAGACCAACAGCAACGTTATGCATCGATTGTAAAACACTGGATGAAATTAAAGAAAAACACATAGGCTAGTCGACAGCTTCCAGCATCAACCTTGTGTTTTATTAATATTGTGTTTTATTAATATTGTGTTTTATTAATATTGTGTTTTATTAATATTGTGTTTTATTAATATTGTGTTTTATTAACATTGTGCAGCCTGTTTATAGTGATTTAAACAGGCTGTATTTGGCTGAATCTACCCAACAGCAAACGCAGTAAAACAGCTTATCTGCTGTTGCGCGATTAAACCGAGAAAGATCAGTTGGACGCGAGAATAGAGTGCAAGTAATTGGTTTGATTGGCGTAATGAAAAAGTTTGCGTTCACCTGGCTGGCGAATCAAATCTTTATCATATAGCCAAGCGAATCAAGTAGTTGTGCTCTAGCTCGTGGATCAACTGATTTTTCTAGGTTAAACGTTTATAGATTAGAACCTTCAACATGACATCTCAAATCATTCGACTTTGCAAACGACATAATATAACCAAACGCTTCTGGATTATCTGACTCCAGAGATTGATCTACAATTAAACATTTTTCGCCGTTCACCATGGCAGGTTTAACGCTGTCAGCATAATGTAAACGATGATCGGCACCAAATGTACCCATATTTGCCGAAATACGCTCTATCCAATCACTCGGTCTAAAACGTTTACCATCCTCGCGTACACTTTCAATAATTAGTTTATCTTGCATTGAATACCACTCCACATTATTTGCCTGGGAAGATGTTAGCCAGCATAAAATTATCATGACTTGACCAGAGATCCCTTTACTTAACTGTATTCATTTATCGACTTTACGGGCCTTTTTTAAAGCCGTGCTGCCGGCTTCTTATGTGATACAGTTATCAATTTCCATGTAATACATGCGTTTTTAGTCTAATTCTTACTTTATACCAATCAACAAGGCGCTACAGCGAGCACCTTTATTATCAACAAGTTACGATACCTTGGGTTTTTAACTTGGGTTTTTAACTTGGGTTTTTAACTTGGGTTTTTAACTTGGGTTTTTAACTTGGGTTTTTAACTTGGGTTTTTAACTTGGCTTTCAACTTAGGCTTTTAAGTTACGTAAAATAGCGCTTTTAACCGAAGACAATGTTGCCTCAATTGTGGTTATTTCACCCGTAGACTGTGCGATAGCCGTATCCGGGTCTTTTAACCCGTGCCCTGTCAGCGTACAAACCACTTTGCTGCCTTCTTCTATCTTTCCGGACTTAATATCCCGCAATGCACCGGCAAGTGATGTGGCCGATGCCGGCTCACAAAACACACCTTCATTCATTGCCAACAGTTTTTGCGCGGCTAATATTTCTTCATCGGAGCACTCATCAAACCAGCCCTGTGATTCTTCCTTCACCTTCCAGGCCTTATCCCACGACTGTGGATGTCCGATGCGAATCGCGGTTGCCACGGTTTCAGGGTTATCAAGCATTTCACCACGCATAAACGGCGCAGAACCAGCAGCCTGGTAACCCACCATTTTTGGTCGGTTTTTAATGATGCCATTGTCGAAGTATTCGGAATAACCCATCCAGTGTGCAGTAATATTGCCCGCGTTACCCACTGGCAAACAATGGTAATCCGGCGCGCATTCCAGCTCTTCTACGATTTCAAATGCCGCTGTTTTCTGGCCCTGTAATCGATAGGGATTAATCGAGTTCACGATCGTGACAGCAACTTCAGCGCCAACCTCTTTAACCAGCTGCATACCATCATCAAAGTTACCTTTGATCTGAATAATATGCGAACCATGCATCATCGCCTGCGCCAATTTACCCATAGCAATCTTGCCATCCGGAATAAGTACGAACGCAGCAATGCCCGCACGCGCCGCATAAGCTGCCGCCGCAGCCGACGTATTGCCAGTAGAGGCGCAAATAATGGCTTTGCTGCCCTCTTCAACCGCCTTAGTCACCGCCATGGTCATGCCGCGGTCTTTAAAAGAGCCTGTAGGATTTAGACCTTCATATTTGACATAAATTTCCACATCTTTTGCCAAAGATTTAGAAATATTGCTTAATCGGATCAGTGGTGTATTACCTTCGCCCAGGCTGATTAAACGCGTATCATCACTCACCGGTAAACGGTCACGATATTTGTTGATAAGTCCTGTGTAGCGCGGTCTGAATGGCATGTTTTAACCCCTATTCTTTATCTAATGTTTCAAGTCTGATGCGTGTAACAGCGGTTGATATCGCATCAAGTGCCTCAATTTTCTCAATAGCAGCGTTCATTTTTCTCTCTAGCACTTTATGTGACAGCAAGATGATTTCAGCCTGTGTTTGCTGTGGTTTAGGCTCTTTTTGTATCACCGCCTCAATTGAAATACCACCATTACCCAAAATTTGAGTTACATCTGCCATTACGCCCGGCTTATCATCTGCGCTCATTCGCAAATAATAAGCCGTTTCAACGTCAGCTATTTCAAGAATAGGTAAGTCTGTGAGTAAATCAGCCTGGAATGCAAGATGAGGCACCCTGTTTTCCGGGTCAGCAGTGAGGGTTCGAACTACGTCAACGATATCAGCCACCACTGCCGAGGCGGTTGCTTCAGAGCCTGCACCTGCACCGTAATACAATGTTGGCCCGACGGCATCGCCTTTTACCAGCACGGCATTCATTACGCCGTCAACATTGGCAATTAATCGACCTTCTGGAATTAAAGTTGGGTGAACGCGCAATTCAACGCCATTTTCGGTCTTTTTGGCAATACCCAAATGCTTGATCCGATAACCCAGCTCTTCAGCGTAAGTCACATCTTCACGGGTTATTTTAGTTATACCTTCCATAAAGACTTTTTCAAATTGCAGTGGTATACCAAATGCAATTGACGCCAGAATCGCTAACTTGTGCGCCGCATCAACGCCTTCAACATCAAAAGTAGGATCAGCTTCGGCATAACCTAAACGCTGGGCTTCTGCCAGCACATCACCAAACTCACGGCCTTTATCGCGCATTTCGGTCAAGATAAAGTTGCCGGTGCCATTAATAATACCCGCCAGCCATTCGATTCGATTACCGGCAAGACCTTCACGAATCGCTTTAACAATTGGTATACCACCGGCAACGGCGGCTTCAAACGCAACCATGACGCCTTTTTTCTGGGCGGCGTTAAAAATTTCGTTACCGTGTTTAGCGATTAGTGCTTTGTTAGCCGTGACAACATGTTTGCCGTTTGCAATGGCCTTCATAACAAGGTCACGCGCCAATGTCTCGCCGCCAATTAACTCAACCACAATATCGATGTCAGGATTGGTCACGATATCTTCAGGGTTTGCGGTTAGTGTAATATTGCTCACATCACAACTACGGGCACGGCTAATATCCCGCGCCGTTGCGTGTGTGACAAGGATGCCGCGACCGGCACGTCGGGCGATTTCTTCGGCATTTCGAGTTAATACGTTTACCGTACCACCACCTACTGTACCTAATCCTAACAATCCAACGTTTACTGGATTCACTCCGTTCTCCCTTCTATAATGTGTATACCATCTTGTTCATGCTGCTTAAACATATCTCGAATTCCTCGAATGGCCTGCCGTGTTCTGTGTGCATTTTCGATCAAACCAAACCTGACGTACTCATCTCCGTACTCACCAAACCCAATACCCGGCGAGACGGCAACTTTGGCCTCTTTTAACAATAATTTTGTAAACTCCAGTGAGCCCATATATTGATATGGTTCGGGAATTTTTGCCCAGACAAACATGGTCGCTTTGGGCTTTTCTACCTGCCAGCCGACTTTGTTTAACCCATCACACAAGACGTCACGCCGGTCACGATACATGTCGCGAATCTCGGCAACACAGTCTTGCGGGCCTTCAAGCGCCGTTATTGCCGCAATCTGAATAGGGGTGAACATGCCGTAATCCAAATAGGATTTCATGCGGGCCAATGCACCCACTAATTCAGGATTACCACACATAAAGCCGACTCGCCAGCCGGGCATATTATAGCTTTTAGACAAGGTGTAAAATTCAACAGCCACACCCTTAGCACCGGGCACCTGTAAAATAGAGGGTGCTTTATAACCGTCAAAAACGATGTCGGCGTAGGCGATGTCATGCACGACCCATATTTCATGCTCTTGCGCGACGGCAACCACTTTTTCAAAAAAGTCGAGCTCTACACATTGAGTCGTTGGATTGCCCGGAAAGTTCAACACCAACATTTTCGGCTTGGGCCAGCAGTCTTTGATGGATTTTTCCAGCTCTTCAAAAAAGTCACCGCCGGGCACTAACGGCACATGGCGAATATCCGCGCCGGAAATAACAAAGCCGTAGGGATGTATTGGATACGCAGGATTAGGCACCAAAACCGTATCGCCGGTGCCTAATGTGGCAAGCGCCAAATGCGCCAAACCTTCTTTGGAGCCGATGGTGACAATGGCTTCACTGTCATAATCCAGGTCAACATCAAAGCGGTCTTTATACCATTGGCAAATGGCTTTACGTAAACGGGGAATACCTTTGGAGACAGAATAACGATGAGTGTCTTTACGCTGAGTTGCCTCAACCATTTTATCAACAATGTGTTTCGGCGTTGGCTGATCGGGATTACCCATACCAAAATCCACAATGTCTTCGCCACGAGCGCGCGCCTGCGCCTTTAACTCGTTAACAATGTTAAATACGTAAGGTGGTAAACGTTGAATTCGCTGAAAATCTGTGAACACGATAATTGCTCAAATAGGCCATTTTATTACATCTAATCTATGTGGCGGCAACCTTACTTGCGAGTACGCAAACTGTCAATGGTATTCAGGCGATATTGCCCTGCAACACACGTTTTTTTGCATGTTCTGTGTCACCTCGAATACAATGACCGGAATATAGATAAATCAAGGTCAATAAGCAGTCATGCAAATCACTCCAGACGTAAACCCCACCGCTTACACATTTAAATCTTACGATGTTGGCAACGTTATTGTTTTTGAGCCAATTTCAAAGCAGGACGCAATATCTGCACACGAAAATGGCACCGTGCCTGTTATTAACAGCATTAAACTGACCAACAGCGCCATTATTTCGAAAAAAAAGCTGATCGATGACTGGGCGCCACAAAACCCACACCTGCTAACCCTAGAACACTTTCAGACGATATTGGACCTTAAACCAGAACTTGTTATTTTAGGGACAGGGAAAAACATTCATTTTCCGGAAAGTCGAGACATGTTACTGCTTCAACAGCAGGGTATTGGGGTTGAAGTGATGGGCACGGCAGCGGCTTGCCGAACCTATAACTTTTTAATCTCAGATGGTAGAGACGTTGCCTGTGCGCTATTTATGATAGAAGAATAAGCGCTACATACAATTCATGTGCCTGGGGCCCTGGCAGGCAACAATACGAGAAGGCCACAAACTTTTTATATACTCAACAACATCACCCGCCTCTTTTTCAGACATCCGCGATTTAAACGCCGGCATACGTTTTGTCCGCGCCAGACCATTTAAAATATTGCCTATCAATTGTTCATCACTATGGTGCCAGGCGTGAGAGGCTTCGTTTAACGGCATGGCAGTAATATATCCGGGACGGCGAATAGTGGCGGGAATCTTTGCCTCGCCCACGGCATTTTTCTGATGACATCGCAGGCAGTATTTTTCATATAAGGCTTTACCGGATATAATGCTTTTTTTGTCTGCCAGTTTACCGGTTTCAGCGCTTACGGGGCTACTATTAAAAATGCCGAGAAAACTCAGACAGAAAACGATATATAAAAACCGGAATTTCATCAGATATAACCCTTGTTGTATTTCATGTGCAGTTTCTTACGTAAAAGACAATTCTAACTCAGATAATTCGGGAATAACACGATTTCTCAGTCTCCGTAATCCCTGCTTCAATCAAAGGTAAACAAATGCATTACAAAAAATCAATACTCCTGAGCCTGACTATTTTTTCACTCTCAGGTTGCGACAATGATTCAACAGAGTCAGGTGAGCACGCTCAAAACAAAACACCGGGCTTATCAACCGGAAAGGCATTGTTCGCTAAAAACTGCGCCAGCTGTCATGGTCGTGGCGCCAAAGGCACGGATCAGGGCCCGCCGTTTATTCACAAAGTTTATGAACCCAGTCATCATGGCGATACGTCATTTTATCGCGCTGTGGAAAAAGGTGTGCGAGCACACCACTGGAAATTTGGTGACATGCCTCCCATCAAGCGCATCACAAGATCTGAGACAACCGAAATTATCAGCTACATCAGATACATACAAGGTAAAGCAGGGGTTTTCTAGCAGACTGTCAGACTTACGCGTTTAAAGCAAAAATGGGAGGTCTGAACCTCCTATTTTTTATGAGTGTTTTTTTCACTATACCTCGCTCGATGGACAAACGGCCGCCAAACAGCAAACCTCGCAACTCGGGCGTTTTTTACAGATCTCCTTGGCGTGGCGCACAATCAATGCGTGGTATTCATTAAACAAGGCTGCATCTTGAACAAGGTTTTTTTCAAACCGGCCTCTCAGTGTTTCGTAACCCTCCTCCGCATCAACCAACCGCAAACGGGAAAAAATCCTGCGGGTGTAGGCGTCGATAACAAACACCGGGCGCTCAAACGCATACAATAAAATATCATCCGCTGTTTCCGGGCCGACCCCGTTCACACTTAATAACTGTTTGCGTAGTATTGTGGTGTCCAGTGCTTTCAGTTTTTTTAACTGACCAGCCGCCACGTACCATCGACAGTAACTACGTAAGCGCTGCGCTTTGATATTGAAGTAACCAGAGGACTTTAACCACATGGCAAGATTTTTCTGGGGCATGGCGAGAATGGCTTCAGGCGTTAAGCAGTCATTGATCTTAAGATTTTTAATCGCGCGCTCGACATTAGTCCAGGCAGTATTTTGAGTGAGTATGGCCCCCACCATCACTTCAAATGGCGTGTCACCCGGCCACCAACACTGGGGACCGTAATATTTAAAGAGCTTTTTATATACCTGGATATAGGTCATAGCAAGATCGCCATAATGAGTTTTCGGTTCAAACGGTTAACCTAGAAAGATCAGTTGGACGCGAGAGACGCGAGAATAGAGTGCAAGTAATTGGTTTGATTGGCGTAATGAAAAAGTTTGCGTTCACCTGGTTGGTGAATCAAATCTTTATCATATAGCCAAGCGAATCAAGTAGTTGTGATCTAGCTCGTGGATCAACTGATTTTTCTAGGATTAAGCCCGACAGTCGCCAGGAGACTGCTCATGATACAACACCTCGCCAAAAAAAATTATCCACCCGCAGATTTTTAAATACGAATGAGAATGATTCCTATTTACATTCTCATTTAGCGCGTGCATAATGCGTCTCAGCCAGCAAACTGTCCTCAAGCTACTCTTTAGCAAGCGCAGCCAAAGCCAGCCAGAAATCTGCCCGCCCATTGGAGGCCGTGGTGACATGACATTACTTTGGAGAATCAAGAAGTGAACAAACAATATATTCTATTTCGTAGCGCGTTTGCCGCTGCAGCACTCGGCATGGCACTGCCAGCGGGCGCCGCAAACGAAGAATCAAAAGAAAAAGAAGCACCTTCCGCCAGCGTATTAGACAAAATCATGGTTGTCGGTAACCCAGCCAACATCGAAGAAATGCCGGGCTCGGCTTACGTTGTCACAAAAAAAGATATTCGCGAACAAAACTACGACGACGTTAACCGTGTATTACGTAAAGTACCGGGCGTTTATGTCCGTGAAGAAGATGGGTTTGGTTTGTTTTCCAACATCAGCTTACGTGGCGTAGATACCACTCGTAGTGCCAAAGTCACGGTAATGGAAGACGGCGTACTCACTGCGCCAGCGCCTTATTCTGCACCTGCCGCATATTACACCCCAACAATGGGCCGCATGAGCGGCCTGGAAATTTTAAAAGGCTCAAGCCAGATAAAATATGGCCCGCAAACTACTGGCGGCGTCATTAACTATCTGTCAACACCGATTCCACTGAAAAAAACGGCCTACTTTAAATCATCTTATGGCAGCTATGGCGATGTCCGTACCCACGTATATGCCGGCGATACAATTGACACAAAAGCAGGCCAATTTGGTGCGCTTGCTGAAGTGTATTTTCGTCAAAATGACGGCTACAAAACCATTGATTCAACCCCTAACCTCGTCGACAAAAATTCAGGCTTCGCTAAAACCGAGCCAATGATTAAACTTTCCTGGGAACCCAGTACAAATATGTACCAGCGTTTTGAGTTTAAATACGGTCGATCAAACCTGGATGCCAACGAAACGTACTTAGGCCTCAGCGAAGCCGACTTTAAAGCCGACCCGAATCGTCGTTATTCTGCCTCACGCTTTGACAACATCAAAAGTCAGCAAGACCGTAGCTACTTACGATATGCCGTTGCGCCAACGGATGACATTGATGTAATCGCAACGGTGTACCAAAATACATTTTCACGTAACTGGTACAAACTTGGTGGCATTAGTGGTGTCGATGTCGGCGGCACCCCTACATCATTCAGCCTTGGAAACGCGTTGACTGACTCTAACGGTCTAAACTGTTTGAGAGGCGACACCGCTTGCACTTTAAAAGTCAAAGCAAACAATCGTGATTACAAAACCCAGGGCGTTGATATCACCAGTTATGCGCGCTTTGCTACCGGTACCGTAGAACACGAAATCGCCACTGGCATACGCGCAAACTATGACAGAATTCGTCGTTATCAATGGCAAGACGAATACACTCAAGCCGCCGATGGCGGTGTATCCGACATGACATTCGGCACCAAAGGCGATGCGGGAAATAGACTACAAAAAACAACGGCGATTGCCGCTTTTGCACAGGATAGCATTAGCGCTGGTGACTGGAACTTCACACCCGGTGTACGCTTTGAACAACTTGACCAGACTTATATAGACTACAGCAAATCAGGCACAGCACAAACTAACAAAATGAACATGTTAGCAGCCAGCTTTGGTACCACTTACCGATTTAATGAATCATTAGTTGGTTTTGGTAGTGTCAACCGCGGCTTTTCGCCACCAAGCCCCAAAAGTGCAATTGGCGGCAACAAAGAAGAAACCAGCAATGCTTATGAATTAGGCGCGCGTTACACCAATGCTGATCAGGCACTAGCTGTTGAAACCGTCGCTTTTTACACTCAGTTTAACGATCTTATCGTAATTGATAATGTCGGCGGTGCGGGTAGCGGTGAAGACGGCAACTTCGGCCGTGTTGATAGCGCAGGTCTTGAGCTTTCGGCGCAATATGATGCGGGAATAGCCAACAACTGGACAAAACGTAACCCCTGGTACGTAACAGCGACTTACACAAACGCGATTCAAAAGAGTGATGCCGTATCAACAGACGCGGAATCCATCTTTAGCTATGGTAAGATTGGCAACCGAGTACCCTACATTCCTAAGCTAGTACTTAGCGCAGGTACCGGTGTTGAGTCCAAAGACTGGGGTATATTTGTGACCGGCACTTACGTCACCGCAACTTATACTAGCGCAAATAATGTCAGCAACCAGGTTAACGGTGATGGTAACCCAGACGCCAGATACGGTACGACAGATGCCTATTTTGTTGCCGATGTATCGGCTAACTACCGTATCAACGAAGGCTTGAAGCTTTTCGGTGGCGTACAAAATTTAGCGAACAACGCGTATAATGTGTCTCGCCAACCATACGGACCACGTCCGGGTATGCCATTGTTTGCTTATAGTGGTATTGAAATGGACCTCTGATTACACTCAGAAGTGCTATAAATCAGGTGGCGAGCCAAACGGCTCGCCACCTTTTTTCGTTTAACCTAGAAAGATCAGTTGGACGCAGGAATAGAGTGCAAGTAATTGGTTTGATTGGCGTAATGAAAAATTTTGCGTTCACCTGGTTGGTGAATCAAACCTTTATCATATAGCCAAGCGAATCAAGTAGTTGTGCTCTAGCTCGTGGATCAACTGATTTTTCTAGGTTTAATGAAATCAACGAAAACGCTTTCCAACCTTCTGCTTGAAGGACAAAAAAGTAAAGTAAGTAAATAAAAAGGATAAAAAAGTAATAATGTATAGTATGTTTCAACAAGGCGGCCCGGTCATGTATGTATTGCTGGCCATGTCTGTCCTCGCCACCGCCATTATCTTAATGAAATTGTATCAGTTTGGCCGTAGCGGCCTAAGCCAGACAGACTTCGTTGATGACATCGTATCATCAGTACAGCGCGGCAAATACGGGCAAGCGCTCACAGATCTGAAAGATAATCACCACCCTGTTGCTAAAGTGCTAGACAGCCTCATCCGATTTGGCGCTGACGCGACCATGTCGACCCGCGACGTTGAAGCAGAAGTAAGTCGAGTCGGCAGTATCGAAATACGCAACCTCGAAACCTGGTTACGCAGCCTTTCATCCATCGCACATTTAAGCCCTTTACTGGGTTTGCTGGGTACGGTTACCGGGATGATTGTCGCCTTTATGAACTTAGAAACGGCCGGCCCTCAGGTAGACCCTTCTATCCTTTCCGGTGGTATCTGGGAGGCTTTGCTTACCACTGCATTCGGTCTCACGGTGGCTATTCCAGCAATGGCGGCTTTTTATTATCTTGAAGGCCGAGTAGACCAGGCACGTGCCGGAATGAAGGACGCCAGCATCCGCGTATTACGCCACTTCGGTAAAACACCGCATATCAGCGACCGCGATGAAGGGCGCATAGAGGACGAATCTCATGGAATTTGAGGGGCGCGCCCGGGTTCATTCGCATCTCGATATTGCGCCGCTAATCGATATCGTTTTTTTATTACTGGTGTTTTTTATGCTCACCAGCACCTTTATGGTACCCGAGGCCATCGAGCTGGAACTGCCGGAATCCAAAAGCGCGCAAGCAAGTGATATCAAACCCATTATTGTGGCACTAAACGAAGCCGGTGAACTTTCGCTCAACGGCGAAATTATTGAGCTGGAACAACTTCAGGCAGCGATTAAACCGCTGATTGCAGAAAGCACTGACGCAGCCATCACCCTGAAAAGCGACGCCAGTACACAAGTACAGCAATTACTTCAAGTAATGGATGAAATACGGACAGCCGGTGGGTTTAATATTTCCCTTGCAACCACAGCGGCAAAAAAAGCACCAACATCAGCCGCAACAAGTGCCGTATCAACAACAGGAACAAGCACGCAAAAGTAACAACGCGGTACCGAAGTAAGCAATGACTATCCTTCCTCAACATTTGATCACCACTTTGTTAATCGCGCTGGCACTGCATGGCGGCGTGATCATGTGGATGACATTACCAGAGGCGCCTCCCGTAGAACCACCCATTGAGCCGCCCGCGCCGCCATTACAAATTAATTTATTAGCTGTGGTAGCAGAACGCACGGTGGAAGCGCCAACACCCCCACCTGAACCACTACCCAAGCCGCCGGAGCCTATTCCAGAACCTATTCCAGAACCTATTCCAGAACCTATTCCAGAACTTATTCCGGAGCCAATTCCGGAGCCTGATCCCATCCCGGAACCAGAGCCAGTACAGGAACCATTACCTGAACCGCCTCCCGAGCCAGTTCAGAAACCTGAGCCAATTAAGCAGCCGCCGCCACCGGCTAAACCCGTGATGCCGCCGCCATTAAGTGCGGTTGCCACGGCCCGTTATGAACATTTGCTGATGGCCTGGCTGGAAAAACACAAACAATACCCGCGTCGCGCAAAGCGTATGCGCATTCAGGGTGAGGTTGTATTACGTATTTTGATTAACCGCGCAGGTCAAACTCAGAAGGTAACGCTGGAAAAAAGTGCCGGGAACCGACTTTTAGACAAGGCTGCGCTGAAAATGGCAAAACGGGCTAATCCTTTCCCAGCGATGCCGGAAAACGACCCCCGTCAATCACTGGAGTTTATGGTGCCGGTTGCGTTTATGTTGCGCTGATATCCGGAAGATTCAGGGTAAACAGATGCACAATAAACGGGATGAAGTGCGGCTAATTAAAAACCGCTTCGGCTGAAAACCCCTCACGTTCCATAATGTCTCGAAGCTTGGCCAGGGCCTCAACCTGAATTTGGCGAACCCGTTCCCGAGTGACGCCAATGTCATTTCCCACCTCTTCCAGTGTCGACATTGCCTGGCCATTTAAACCAAATCGACCCTCAACCACTTTTCGCTGTTTTTCGTTTAACTGATTGAGCCATATATCAAGATGATGAATGAGATCAGCATCCTGCAACAAAATAGCAGGATCACTGTTATTTTCGTCGGGAATGAGATCAATAACGGATCGATCAGAGTCCCTACCTAACGGCGTGTCAACCGAAGTTACCCGCTCATTTAACCCCAAAATACGCTTTACATCCGCAACCGGTTTATCGAGATGGGCCGCAATTTCTTCAGCCGTTGGCTCATGATCCTGAGACTGTGCAAAGTGGCGCGCTGCGCGCATATAAGCATTCAATTCTTTAACCACATGAATAGGCAAACGAATCGTACGAGTCTGGTTCATTAAACCACGTTCAATGGTTTGGCGAATCCACCAGGTGGCATAAGTTGAAAACCGGAAGCCTCGCTCAGGATCAAATTTTTCAACGGCGTGAATTAACCCCAGATTTCCTTCTTCGATCAAATCAAGAAATGCCAGCCCCCTGTTCATATATCGTCGGGCAATTTTAACGACCAAACGCAAATTGCTCTCGATCATGCGTTTACGGCCCGACTCATCACCTTTTTTCGACAAACGGGAAAAATACACTTCTTCTTCTGCGCTAAGCAGGGGGGAATAACCGATTTCACTCAAATAAATACGCGTTGCGTCAAGTTGACCATTCGATATCTCCGACGCTCTTTTTGCTTTGGCTTTGGCCGCCGCTTGCTGCTGATCATGCGCACTACCTTCTACACCTTGGGACATTCATGACTCCTTAATGTGAACCTGGGTTTTGCAGATTAATTCGATCATTTTTGAACTATTTTCAACGATGGGATTCCGTTTAAATGGACCCCAGGTTAAATAAAACTATCGTTTCAGATAACGTAGAGGATCTACCGGTTTTCCATATCGACGTATTTCAAAATGTAGCTGTACATGGTGATCAGGGGTTCGCCCCATGCGCGCGATTACTTGACCACCTTTGACAATATCGCCTTCTTTTACCAGAATTTTCTCATTATGCGCGTAAGCACTGAGATAGATTTTATTATGTTTAACAATAATCAGTTTTCCGTAACCGATAAGCCCGCTGCCACTGTAAACCACTTTGCCTGCTGCTGTTGCATAAATGGGCTGACCACGCTTACCAGCAATATCGATACCCTTATTCCTTGAAGGGCTCCGTGAAGCGCTGCGTGAAAATTTGCTATCAGCGTTCAACAACCGACCCTTTGCAGGCCAGACCCAGGCATTTATGCTCCCACTTTTATCCGTAAAATCTTCGACAACGACCTTTTTAGTGGTCTTATTAACGGTCTTATTAGCGGCCTTATTAACGACCTTAGTGCCACGTTTTATCACTGGCCTCGACTGCACCGGCTTATTAACCGGGGCTTTTAAGCTTACTTGTTGTTTTTGCTGCTGCTTTCGTTCATCCCGCCAGTTATTATTTGGCGGCGCGACCCTTAACCACTGCCCTTTATGAATAATATAAGGCGCTGATATATTGTTCCATTTTGCTATGTCACGGTAATCCTGTCCATAATAAAAACCAATAGAATACAAACTATCGCCAGATTCTACTTTGTGGCTGACAAGACCACCGCAGCCATTGATCAATAAAACCGCAGAGGCAAAAGCAATCGGTAATAATGCGCGCACTTTCCGAGAGTTAAAATAAAGCAATCGCATTACATTTTCCTGAAACACCAGTATTTTCAGCGCGAATAGCTCATGAATTGCCCGAGTTAATGCTTAATAAAAAAATAAAGAAAAATAACGGCCACGACAATAAACCAGCCCACATATTCGATGTACTGCCGCAATTTATGTTCCATTTTTTTGCCGCCCCAGACCATAATGCCGGCAACAAGAAAAAAACGCGCCCCCCTACCCACAATCGACATCAACACAAACGGCACAATCGCCATGCCCACCACACCAGCGGCGACGGTAAACACCTTGTAAGGAATCGGCGTAAAACCCGCCAGCAATATCACCCAGATTCCCCATTGCTCAAACCAGTTTGTGGCTTTTTGAAAATTATCCCAGTATCCACGCTCATGCAAAATTGGCTGAATAAGCTCAAATGCACCAGCGCCAATGGCGTATCCCAGCAAACCGCCAAGCACCGACATAATGGTGGTAATCAAGGCGAAACGCCACGCCGAACGTGGTTTTGCCAACGTCATCGGTGCCAACATCACATCCGGCGGCACCGGAAAAAAAGAAGATTCGGCAAAACTCAAGCCTGCCAGGTACCGCTCTGCATGAGGGTGGCCTGCCCATTTCAGGGTTTTATCGTACAACGGCGCAAATATCTTCATCAATTTATACCCTCAAGCAGGGGCACAAACAACACACCGTCCAACACCTGCTCGTGATACCCTTTTTCATCACGGGTAATTAACCGCAACGACTGTCCGCCATCATCACCAGCGGGAATTAGCATTCGACCACCAACGGCTAGCTGCATCAACAACTGATCCGGGATATTTTTTGGCGCTGCAGTGACAATAATACCATCGTAAGGCGCATGGTCAGGCCAGCCCAGCGTTCCATCATCGTATTTGTATTTCACATTCGTCAGCCGCATTTCGCGCAACCTTGCCCGCGCTTTTATTTGCAGAGCCTGAATACGCTCAACGCTATAAACCTGCCCGACCAGCTGAGCCAGAATTGCCGTTTGATAACCTGAACCGGTACCAATTTCGAGCACTTTATTAAGTGGCCCATCGCCCAGCAATGCTTCGGTCATTCTGGCAACAATATACGGCTGGGAAATAGTCTGCCCATGCCCGATCGGCAATGCGGTATCTTCATAGGCACGCGAAGATAATGCCTCATCAACAAAAATATGCCGCGGTGTTGTTTTAATCACGTCCAGCACTTGAGTAGAACGAATACCATTATCCTGTAATCGCTTAGCAAGACGCTCCCGAGTGCGCTGCGATGTCATACCAATACCCTGTAACCTTACATTCATTATCGTCCCACTCTCATAAACCGTTTACTTCCCAATTACTACCCGAATCAATCCAGGCTTGAATCGTTTTTATTGCGTCGTGCTGGGTCAAATCAACATCCACCGGGGTAATTGATACATAACCCTGACTCACCGCATAAAAGTCCGTACCTTCGCCCGCATCCGCCTCTGCCCCGGCAGGCCCGATCCAGTATATATCTTTACCACGGGGGTCTTTATCTTTGACCGCAGGCTCAGCTTTGTGGCGACTGCCTAATCGGGTTGTGAGCATGCCTTTGATTTGACCCAGGGGTAAATCCGGTACATTGACGTTTAAAATAGTATTCACCGGTAAAGGATGGGTAACCAATTGCTCAACGATTTTGCGAGTCACCACCGCAGCTGTTTCATAATGCCGGCATTCAGCACCGGCCAGGGAAACCGCAATCGCTGGTAAACCTAAAAACCGCCCCTCGATCGCCGCCGCAACAGTGCCTGAATAAATCACATCGTCACCCTGATTGGCACAGGTATTAATACCCGATACAACAATATCCGGCTCATGATCCAGCAAACCCGTTAAACCGAGATGCACGGCGTCCGTCGGTGTGCCATAAACAGCAAAAACAGCGTCAGAAATCCGCACAGCTCGAATGGGGTTATCAAGTGTTAACGAACTGCTAGAGGCACTGCGATTTCGATCTGGTGCAACAATGGTGACTTTTTTAGCGATTTTACTCAACTCACGGGCCAAACATATAATGCCCGGCGCCAGGTATCCATCGTCGTTACTGACTAATATATCCACTAAGTGTCGATTCTCCAGTTAGAGGGGGCGAAGTTATAAGCTAACGTCATAACCTAGGTTACAATCCAGGTTTTAGCCCAGGTTTCAGCCCGGTTTTTTCTAAAAAAATGTTATAAAAATACAATATAATCAACAATAAGTATGATCACGAAACTATATCATAAAGAAACCGCTTGCCATGACAAAAAACAGCTTAGACGACGATCTCAGTGACAGCGCCCTTTTTCGCGAAGCGACCACAGGCACCCGGCCATTAAAAAAAACCGATAAAGTCGCGCCTGTTGCAAATTCGATTACTAATATTCGCGTACAACGACATATACAAGAAGACCGCGCTGCTTATGCGTTGTCTGATTTTTCCGGTGAATTAAGCGCAAGCTCAGCAGACGAAGTACTCGCCTACCGCGGAAACGGGGTTCAACAGCGTTTATTCAAAAAACTCAAAAATGGTCAAATTGACATCGAAGCCAGGCTGGATATGCACGGCTTAACCGTAGAAATCGCCCGCACAGTACTGAGTGAATTTATTGCCGAAAGTATTGCTCAACAATATCGCTGCGTGATCATCGTACACGGCAAAGGCTCATGCGGCGGGCAGCCGGTGTTAAAAACAATGTTAAACCACTGGTTAAAGCAGGTTCCGGATATTCTGGCATTCTGTTCAGCTCAGCCTCAAAATGGCGGTACGGGGGCACTTTATGCGCTGCTCAAAAACAAGGTGACATGAATATCATATTTTTTAAGCAAAACAATTAATTCGAATAGACAAAATAGCATGATGCTTTATGATACTTTGATGTATCTTCGAAAATACGGGCAGCATGACAGTATACAGGGCAATTCTAAAAATATAATTACGTTAAAAAAGCACCAATACCACACAGCATCGGACTATATGCCAAGAAAACTAATTAAAAAATACATGCCGAATGAACAGGCATTAAAAAGACATAAGTATCTCCGAGTATTTGGAAAACACATACTGACCCCGAACCTGTGGCATTTAAACAAACGTTCAGTTAGCGGCGCGTTTACTGTGGGCTTGTTCAGCGCGTTTATGCCTATCCCGTTTCAAATGGTATTAGCCGCAAGTATTGCCCTTGTTTACAAAGTAAACCTGCCTATCTCTGTTGCGCTGGTATGGATTACCAATCCACTCACCATGGCGCCGATTTTTTATTTTACCTATGTCATCGGCACCTGGATTTTAGACACACCTGTGACTAACGTCGAGTTCACACTCTCACTCGACTGGTTTCAGCATGAGTTTTCCAAGATATGGCAACCGCTATTATTAGGCAGCTTTATTACGGGTATCGTTGCCTCAGTTTCAGGTAATTTTTTTGTGCGATTTGTCTGGCGTTACATAGTCGTTCAAAACTGGCAAAAACGAAAAAACAAACGCTTGCTTAAATCAAAATGATCGTCAAAAAATTTTTTTACTTGTTCATTTTTTTACTTCTGAGTGCTTGCGCGAACACTGAAAAACCGTCTTACATACTGACAAATAGCGAACTTCACCAATATCGAAACGGCGACAATCTCAGATATGGTCTTCTCAACTTAAGCAGTGCAGCGGATGCAAGAGGCACATTAACTTACACATTTGAGTCTCGTGATTTATTCACCCCCGCGAATAACTTTCTCAGCGTTTTTTTCCTCAAGACGGATACCGACGGAAATGTGAACTTCCCTTTTGTTAATACGTATTTCACGCAAACCGAAGATGGAAACCTAACACTTGAAGCCTACTCAGAAAGTGACAAAGCCTATTGGTTAATTGAACAAGGCAACACCACCACAGGCGAGGTATTTTACAACTCACCACTATCCGATATATCAGAAAAAACGGTCATCGATATGCCACTGCAAAACTGCCCAACGGATATTAGTATCGACATTTGCACGGTAAGCGGCAGCACCCGTGTAGACCTCACCCCGCTGGGAACAGAAACCGTCGACACCGATTACGCCAAATTTGAAGCCTATAAGTTTAATATCGACTGGACGGTTAACACCGACTCAAAACTCTACCTCATCTCCGGCACGCAATGGGTCTACCCGCCGCTTGGTGTCGTGAAATTTAATTACACAATTACAACCGAGCTTGGTAGCAACACCCTTATTGGCACGCTGACAGCCACCAATATTAAAATCCCAGCAGCAAATAAATCGGCCAGTGCCCCGTCGCTTTAAGAAACAACTGAGCGCCTGTCGTTTTTTCATACAATTCGATTGTTTTCAATCAACTACAAACTCAGACTATAAGTTTTATTAATACTTTTAGTGTTCCATTATATCATTTCATCGTCTATTCTAGGGTAAAGGTTTGTCGAATTTATGTGGGTGAAACTAATTGATAAAGACAACCGCTAAACCGGGACAACAAAATGGATAATTTAACGTTAGATATCATAAAACCTGAAAATGCAAGAACGTTACATGGCTTATTTAAATTACGAGTAGAGAAAGACCCTGATAAAGCAGCTTACCGTTTTTTTGATCCATGCGAATCAACGTGGAGCGAATTTACCTGGTTACAGTCACAGGAAAAAATCACCCAATGGCGTAAAGCCCTCATCGCCAACGATATCAAGGCCGGTGACTGTGTTAGCCTGATGCTCAGAAACTGCCCTGAATGGATATTCCTTGAACAGGCCTGCATGTCTGAAGGCATTATTAGCGTACCACTCTACCCCAACGACCGCGCAGATAACGTGTCATTTATCGTCAATGAAGCCAATGTAAAACTTATTTTGATTGAAAATAATTTACAGTGGGAAACATTAAAGGCCGCACAGTCTGACTTTAAAGAAAAGCCCATTATTATCAGCCTGTGTAACATAAATGACGACAGCGCCAAACTCACTCATCACAAACATTCAACATGGTTAGCTGATGCCGAAAACCAATCTATTAGTGATACGCTGTATGACTCAGACCCAAAATCTTTAGCGACCATTGTTTACACCTCAGGCACCACCGGCAGGCCCAAAGGGGTGATGCTCAGCCACACCAATGTTTTGGCCAATGCTTATGCCGGCGTTTCCTCCATCAGCGTTTACCGAGAAGATTTGTTTTTATCCTTTTTACCATTATCACATGCGCTTGAACGCACAATTGGATATTATTTGCCGGTAATGTGTGGTGCAACCGTCGCCTTTGCCCGCTCTGTGCCACAATTGGCCGAAGACCTGCTCATTATTAAACCGACAATACTCATTGCTGTGCCGCGTATTTATGAACGCGTTTATTCTAAAATTTTAAAACAACTGGAAGCCAAACCCGCCATTGCCAAAAAACTGTTTCTTTTAACCACTGACATTGGCTGGAAAAAATATGAATACGAACAAGGCAGGGGCGACAAACCCTGGCAACTTCTTTTCTGGCCGGTTTTAGATAAAATTGTTGCTCAGAAAGTATTACAAAAATTAGGCGGACGCTTAAGATTTTCCATCAGCGGAGGCGCGCCGTTACCGGAAAAAGTTGCCAAATTATTTATCGCGCTGGGTTTAAGAATATTTCAGGGTTACGGGCTAACAGAAACCAGCCCGGTCATCAGCGTGAATACATTTGAGTCTGACTTTCCCGCCAGCATTGGTGCGCCACTAGCGGGCATCGAAGTAAAAGTCGCTGAGAATAACGAACTACTCACAAAAAGCGAGTGCCTGATGTTAGGCTACTGGAAAAATGAAGAAGCAAGCAAAGAAATCTTAACTGAAGATGGCTGGTTAAAAACCGGTGACCTTGCCCGCATTGAAAAAAATAATCATATTTATATTACCGGCCGAATCAAAGAAATCATGGTACTTTCCAATGGCGAAAAAGTGCCACCAGTTGATATGGAAATGGCGATTTGTCTACACCCGCTGTGCGAACAGGCCATGGTGATAGGCGAAGGCAGACCCTTCCTTTCAGCCATTGTCGTGCTTGACCCGGATCAGTGGATAGAATTTGCCAAAGACTTATCATTAGACCCGGACGACTCATCGAGCCTGCAACACAACAATGCAATCCAAAAAATGCTTGAATCGGTATCTGACAGTTTATCTGATTTTCCGGGGTATGCTCAGGTCAGGCAGGTAAGCCTGAGCTTAGAACCCTGGACTGACACCAATTTTTTGCTCACCGCATCGTTAAAAATGCGGCGCGCGACTTTACTTGAACACTTTAATGCTGAAATTGAGAAAATGTACGAGGGGCACTAAGCCTTTCAATGTAACTGCTATTCTGCTTTTTCGATTGCCAGCATATCCATAATTGCAACCAGGGCTGAAACAATGCCCGGTTCTGATGCCGCGTGGCCTGCATCTTTAATTACCGTAAAATCGGCTTCGGGCCATGCCCGGTGCAACTCATAAGCACTTTCCATCGGACAAATCATGTCATACCGACCCTGAACAATAAAAGCAGGAATATGACGAATTTTGTCAATATTATTGAGTATCTGGTCTTCTTCCAAAAAGGCATTATTCACAAAATAGTGACATTCAATCATCGCCACAGACAACGCCGTGTGCAAATGACTAAAATGCGCGACCACTTCTGATCGAGCGGCCAGGGTTGCGGTTCTTCCCTCCCAGATAGACCAGGCTTTCGCCGCGGACATTCGGGCAATGTCATTATCACCAGTGAGTATTTCATAATACGCCTCAATCATATTGTGGCGTTTTTCAAGCGCAACGGGAGCAATAAAATCCTGCCAATAATCGGGATAAATCGCACTTGCGCCTTGCTGATAAAACCAGTCGATTTCCTTTTTCCGACACATAAAAATGCCACGTAAAACCAGCGCTTTGACTCTATCGGGAAAAGCCTGGGCATAAACCATGGCAAGCGTAGAACCCCATGAGCCACCAAAAACGATCCATTTTTCAATACCAAGATGCTCACGGATTTTTTCAATATCGCTCACCAATGCCTGGGTCGTATTGTCTTCAAGGCAGGCATGCGGTGTCGATTGTCCTGAACCACGCTGATCAAATAAAACCATTCGATATTTTTCAGGATCAAAAAAACGCCGGTGATATCGCTCGACGCCCGCACCCGGGCCACCGTGTAAGAACAAAACGGGAATACCTTCGTGGGTACCGCACTCTTCAACATGCAATGTGTGTATGTCTGAAACCGCAATTGTATGCTGAGAATTGTTTTTAATATCAGGGTAAAGAGATGTCATAAATCGTTTAGTTCATATTGCCAGTAAAGAGAACTAGCTTAGCATATACCTGTGGCGATATGAATTTAGGTATTTCCCCCGCTCTTCAGCTAATCTCTAAACTGTAAAGCCTAAACGCTAAATCCTCACGCTTAAATCCTGGCCTTTAAACCCAAACCAAAATAACTATCGACGGGTAACTCGCTGTTTTGTTTTATTCTGCGGTACAGGCACATAATTTTCTTTACAGTTAAGCGCAGATTCCATCAGGGTCTGGCGAAGATCAGCAGCATTTAATTTTTGATAACCCAGTGCATCGACAACATCGTGATTAACACCTACCTGAAAATATTTCGGATACGCAGACGACGGTGGCGTATTATTTTCAGTTTGACTCAAAAATATTTCTGCCGCCTGCCGGCCAATATCTTCAGGCAGCGAATACACGGCAGCAATCGCACCAGCATCAACTAATGCCTTCGAATAACCCACGACAGGGATATTTCGCTGATAAGCCATATACAACATCCACTTTATTGTATTTGATGACTGTTTAACTAATTTTGGTGTCGCAATAACAACATCACTGACTGTCAAAGTGTGCTTGAGTACTCTTGAAGACATCTCTTGGTGGTGCACACTAACACCAGACATCAGTGTTGGCATGGTTTTACCACCGCAACGACGGGCTTTTAATGAAACCCCGTTCTCAGGGCCGCTTAACAAGCTGATTTTTGCATTAACACGTGAAATCGACTTTGCCAGCAAAACTAATCGTTCATCGGGCTGATCAAGGTAAACGGCTGATCTACCTGCTGTTTTCTGGCCTGTTTCTACTTCATCCAAGATCGTATGGTAAGTTTGTCGGGGAATAAAAACACTTAACACGGGCACTGCAGGGTAGCGGTTTAATACCTCGTGAGCCGCGTGCGCGCCGATTGTAACGATGAATGTCTGGCGTACTCTGGGTATTTGCGATGTTAAAGAGAGCGCCTTGTTTAGCTCAGCAACTGAGTCGAGATTAATTGATTTAATACTGACTAATCTTTCCATATACTGACTAAGCTGTGCACGGAAACTGCGTTCGACCGCCAGATAGGCAGGGGCATCAGCCGAACGGACTACAAGCAAACGATCATCAGGGCTAAAGTCAGAACCAGAAATAGCAGGCGCAGCAGCAACCGACGCCGCGTTTAACGCCGCGAGAGTGATAAATAGAGAAAACATAATATATTGCTTTATCTGTTTCATTTATCTGTTTTTGCCTGTGTTTTACCTGCTTTGAATATTAAATAACAATAAGTAAGTCAAAATCAATACTGAAAACGAATAAACCACAACCTGCTAGATATACTGGCTCATCGCCTTAAGCCTTCCCTGGTCACTACGTCCAACTACTATACTAGTAGGAGCCTGTCGGGCTTAGAATGAATCTACTGCGGGAAATCCATTTTGGTCATATTTTTCGTTCATTATCATTGAGTAGAATAACTATTCGCCTCAAATGAACGAAAAATCTGCCTCAAAATGGCTTTCCCTCGCTACGATCACCTAAGCCCGACAGGCTCCTAGCATTTATAACCCTTTGCAAGGCTAATTAATGTAGACAAGGTATCACGGAATGCATCATCGCGTCTCGCTAGCGCATGAGCCTTTAGCTCCCTCAATTTCAAAGATGCTTCTTCAAACTGAAAATAAACGAGCAAACCGTCTAGTTGATGGATATGTGTCTTCATCTCGGCTTCATTTGCGGCATCATAAGATTTTTCGATATCACTTAAATGGCTAAGAACATCGTCCTGCAAACGCTGGTTCATGCTATCCGACAAGTGATATTCATCAGTGTCAGCAACATAACCGGGCAACCACAAAGCCAGCATACAATCCAGCGAATCATCAGACAACGGTTTATGCAGCACGTCATTCATGCCCATCTGATGCAATTGCGCATCGTTGAGCACATATACATCTGCGGTAAACGCAATAAGTGGCACTGTTTCATCAACATAATGCTTCTGGCGGATCTCGCTCGCCAACGTTAAACCATCCATGCCGGGCATGTGAACGTCCAGCAATAACAAGTCATATTTATGCCGTTTAAGCGCCGCTAAAAGCGCCTCTGCATCGGCGACCCTGACGCAATCAATACCGCGCTCCGATAAAAGCTCGCGAATCAAAATCGCGTTAAATTCATTGTCTTCCGCTACCAGGATTCGCGCTTTGCCATCCGCTCTTCCATTTGTATCGGCAGCTGAGTTTTTTTGACTAACGGGCTGACGGGAATAACGTTTTTCAGCTGATAACAATGCCTGATACAGGCGCTGACGAGAAACCGGCTTTTCAAATAGCCTGATACTAGAAAAATTTTCACTGGAAAAATCAGCCATGGTTTTACGTAATGTCTCAGAAATATCACTACACAAAAAAATCACGTTTGCGCTAAATTGCTGGCGAATTGTTTTCAGTAAGTCCAGCATGTAAGGCGCTATCGACGCTTCATAGTCCAAAGAGATAATTAATGTATCCACTTCGATATCAGGTAAAAATAACAAGTCCTGCATTTCAGCCGTATTAGCACAAACATATAAATCCACTTTCCAGGACAATAAAATTTTGCTCAACGCACGACTCGATACATTGAGGTTATCACACAGAACAACCGTTTGTTTAAGCGATTGAAGATCGTCAATATCTCCAGCTTTTTCACTTAACCCCATGGGGATCGTAAACCAGAAACGTGAGCCCAATTTAGCTTCGGTGTTGACTGAAGTGTTAGCCAAGGTATCTACGGCGATTTCACCGCCCATGACACCAACCAGTTTTTTTGATATTGAAAGCCCCAAACCTGTGCCTTCAAAGGCACGGCTTTTATCCGATTCGACCTGAGAAAAACTGGCAAATATTTTAACGGCATCTTCAGCAGCAATGCCGATACCCGTGTCGATCACTTCAAATTCAACAAGCACTTTTTCATCATAAGAATCCCTCACCGACAGATTAACGAATACATAACCGCTTTCGGTAAACTTAATCGCGTTGTTTACCAGGTTAATTAAAACCTGAGACAACTTAACAACATCTGCTCTAAGAAAACACGGGATGTCATTTGAAACTTCTGCAACCAGAGCGATTTTTTTTGCCTTCGCCGCCGGTGACAACATTCTTAACACATCGTCTATCATGTCCCGAACATTGATATCCTCGATGGACATTACGTGTTTATTGCCTTCCAGTTTTTCAAAACTCAAAATATCGTCAATGATATTGAGCAGCTGGCGACCCGACTGATTAATCACCCGCGTATAAGCCTCGATATCAGCCTTATCTTTTGCGCTTTCTATCAAACGAGAAAAACCCATCACTGCCGTTAACGGGGTTCGGATCTCATGGCTCATTTTCGCTAAAAATTCACTTTTTGCGGCATTTGCGCTGAGCAGCTCTGCCTGTGCTGAGTTAAGGCTGGTATTTTTTTCTTCAAGTTTGGCGATGGTTTCAGTTAAGTTGTACGTTGCCAAGGCTATTTTTTGCTGCAATTTTTGTTGCGAATGTTGAACAATTTCCGCCATGGAGTTAACACCCTGTTGCAGCAGTAGTAACTCACCTTCGGCATCCGCCTGTGAGCGTGCTGCCAGATTTCCATCTGATATTTCGCGCACTGTATTTGTCAATGAAAAAATCGGTTGAATAATGCGCTTCGCCATTCGATAAGCAATAAAACCACTAACCACAACACCTAATAAAATAAACAATAAGGCGTTTAATACGATTTCATACTGCCGCTGCCGAGCCGAAATTTGGCAAAGTTTAACTTCAATCCAGCCCATTAACTCAGGTTGAATATTGACAACGCCTCTTTGTGGTTGGTCATCAAGCGGGAAATCGGTCGGATTAAAACGCGTAGAATAAACGGCAGACTCAAACACAGATATATCATCGTTAGCCAAGCGTTCTTCTTTCGTATATTTATCAGAAACGCTGACAGCAACAGGTAAACGATTTTTATCCAGGATTGTCACTGAGACAACGTCGTCGTCTGCCAGCAATGGATCTGAAAGTGACTCTAAAAACGGCACATTCCGGGAAAAAAGACCAAATTCAACCGAAGGCGCAAGATTGCCGGCAATCAAATTGCCTTTTTGTATCAGGCTTTCATTCACATCATGAATACGTGTTACGGTAAAATAAATACCTAAAAGCAACGATACAATAAAAATTGGAACAATAACCAGAGACAGCAACTTGCCACTAATGCTGTTGTATTTTCTGGATATTCGGTTCAAAACTTACCACTCATAACGCGCTTTTAAAAAGGCACGCTGATGAAACACGTTTTCAATGGTACCCTTTCTATTATTCCGCACCTCAAAATAGTCATCCAGCATATTTTGCAAGGTCAGGGAAATTTTCAAGTTTGAACTGGCTGATATTTTTTTATTCCAGTCAATATTGGTATCCAGGCGATCATAGGCGTCAATCAAAGCGCCGTCCTGCAACCACCACATGTCACTCATGTAATAATAAGTAAAACTCCAGTTCACCGATGGAGAAACAGCAAAACTAAACAAACCACTAAACGTATCTTTCGGTACAGTATTAGAAATATCCCGTTTAGATGGTAGATTACTATAACGACGCCAGTTTGCCACTGCACTAGCCCGTGAATGACTCAGGTTCAGGAAAAAACGACGGTGCGGCTTAAAATACAACTGGCTTTCAACACCCTGAATATCTGCGCGGGTATTGTTACCCCAGAGCCAGGGACTATCGGGCAAACCATATTCAGCCGCTTCAAGAATGCCATCACGTAATTTTTCGACAAATATTTTTGTATCAAATCTGATATTCGAAGAACGCGAATTAAACATATAACCCAATTCGGCTGAATACTGCCTTTCAGGGGCTAAATTGGTTTCGCTTAAATGCAATTGTTGCAATATTGTGCCGTCATCCAGGCGCACCGCAAGATCAACATTGTTTTCAAGAATAGACGGCGTGCGTACTGATCGTGTCACACTGGCTCGCAGGACGTGTTCTTCGGTAAGCAGGAAATTTAATGCAAGCCGCGGCGAATAATACAAACCAATTTGCTGGTTACGCTCCACCATAACGCCGCTGTTTAGTATCAGTTGTTCTGTTACATACCACTCAACATTACCGAATGCCCGGGCACTTTTATCATTAATATAATCTCTTTGGCCGAGTAAATATTTACTTTTAATCCGGTCTAATCGAACACCTGTGCCCAGCATCAGGCGAACATTTCGCAACGGTGAAATAATCCGTTGCACCTCAAAGTCAAATCGCTCAGCCGTGCCGTAATAAACGCCCCAGTTATAAGTATCCGCAATTCGGGTCTCATCATCCTGGTCATAATAATTGTGATAAAACTGAACTTGAAATTCTTCACCGTTACCCAATGCTCGTGACCACAAAACTGACTGATACTGACTATTCACATATTTTGGCCGATAAGGATCCGCTGCGGCACCATCGGCAAAAGTATCCATGACCCCCGCACGTATACCTAACTGAAAGTCCAGTGAATCTCTGGCATTAATTTGATACTGCGAATTAAACCGAAGCAGATTCAACCTTTTTGAATCAGATACATTTTTAAAACCCACATCACCTTGATAACCCAGCGTGACTTTATAATCCATTTCGTTATACGAACTGGCATAACCTAACAGATATTTGCGATCCTGAAGGCGGTTTTTAAGTTTATTCCAGTCGAGATTTTTCAAATCAACGTCGGTACCGGTTATGTCAAAAGTCCCCCATCGCCCTTCAACCATAAAGCCGTCGTCTTCAAACGGCTTGCGAGTAATGATATTAATCACACCTTGAATGGCATTTGCGCCATAAACAGGGGCATTTGAGGAGCGTACAACTTCGATTTTTTCGACTTCGGAAATATCCACCGGCAGGCTTAACCATTCAACCGTCGACAGAAAAGGCATATAGGCCGAGCGGCCATCAATGAGTACCTGCAAACGCCGGTCATAATTTCCGGTAAAACCGTGATATGCCAAGCTCATTGAGGTGCCGTTAAAATACCCCACCTGAAAACCCGGCACCAAACGTAGCAAATCACCAATTTCCTGTGCGCCCGATGCGTCAATCATTTCTCGACTGATGACGGTAATCGAAGCAGGTGCGGTATTTACCGGCTGCAACATGCGTGTTGCGGTTAGCACCACCGGTACCGCGTCGAGATAATCCGCCTCAGTTACCAGTTGATTACTAACAACCTGTTCTAAAAAACCACTTTTAGTTCCATCCGTTTGAGGCGATAAATCAGCCTTATCAGCCAGGCAATAGGAAGAAAAAACTCCTGAAAGCAAGGCGAACACAACGCCTGTCAATTTAAAATCCATCAATTATTCGACTGAAATACGGTAACGACCTGCTTTTATTACCGCTTCCGTGCGATTAGTTACATCCAGTGCCTTAAAAATATTCGCTACGTGAATTTTAATGGTGCATTCGGATAACGACAGCGCCTTTGCAATATCACGATTGGTTTTGCCCTTTTGTAACAAAACCAGTACATCTATTTGTCGGCGGGTTAACGAACCGGGCAAATTCATTTTTTGCGCGTTACTGCCATTGTCATAATCAATATTTAGCGAAAATGGAGCGTCGTCTGACAGCTCTGGCGCATACATTTTACCTTTCAGTATTTGATTAATCAGTGTCATCAATTTGGGGGTTGCAGTGGATTTTGGAATAAATCCCCTTGCACCATTATCCAGCGCCCTATCTACATCACTTTGGTTTTCTGATGCGGACAGAACAACCAGCCGAATAGCAGGCCATCGGGTAGAAATTTGCCTTAATAACTCAAATGGCCGGGTATTTGGCATTCTAAGATCAAGTAAAATAAGGGACACGGGTGACTGCCGCTCAAGCTCACTCATTAATGAATCACCATCTTCAACTTCGATGACTTCTGAGTCAGGGTAGTTTGATTTTAAACTCAGCGCTAAGCCTTCTCTCACTAATGCATGATCATCCGCTACTATAAAACGCACTATCCGCTTAACCCCTTGATTTTAATTATTTTAACTTTGTGGTTGTGTAAATTACACTCAATATCATTCCGATACTACTAAAGTTCTAGCCCTGAGCCCAGCAAAAATACCCGTTTAAACAGATTTGCTTACCAAAACCTCTTTTTTAGATTTGGACAGACGCTTAATTGCATATTCTTCTTTTGCCGCCAGGGCCCTGGTTTCAAGCTGCATCTGATAAACCAGGCTAACCGGCCGCCTCGCCCGTGTATATTTTGCACCCAGCAACGACGAATTATGTTCAACCACGCGTCTTTCAATGTCCGTCGTAATACCGGTGTATAAAGTGCTGTCGGCACACCTGAGCATATAGACAAACCACTGGGGTTTATTTTTATCCACTTTTCAGCCCACCCTGCTTAATATCTCGAATTATTACTTTATTTGCTTGAACCTAGAAAAATCAGCTGATCCACGAGCTAGAGCACAACTACTTGATTCGCTTGGCTATATGATAAAGATTTGATTCACCAACCAGGTGAACGCAAACTTTTTCATTACGCCAATCAAACCAATTACTTGCACTCTATTCTCGCGTCCAACTGATCTTTCTAGGTTGAAACAATAGTACAAAAGCACCATGTGATACACTAGCCCCTATGTTTGAATTAACCGACATTATTTATTTTCTACTCGCCTTTATGGCCGGTCATTTCTGGTGGAAAACAATGCAAGCCCGTGAGCATGCCGAAAAAATAGCACTCGCTGCATGCGAACGGGAAAACATGCAATTACTCGATGCCACCGTCGCCCTGAAAAAAATCGGTATCGAAAAAGACAGTCACGGCAACCGACTTTTTTTACGCTATTTTAATTTCGAGTTCAGTGAAACCGGAGAAGAACGATATGCCGGCACGCTTGTTATGCGGGCATCAACCCTACATTATTTACTAATGGACATGCCAGAAAAAACCACCATTGACATTTCAACTAAAAACAGTTCAGGCTCAGGCACCTTTAAGTATGACGCATCCCATCGGTTTAAACACGATTTAACAAAAGGCGATTTAAGCAAAAACGGCTTGTCCCGGAACGACCTAACCCAGAAGGATTTATCCCAAAACGATTTATCCCAAAAGAAGTAACGCAAAAGGAAGCGCAACATCGAAGTCATCACCGCCTTAATCAAAAGCATCAACGGCATCGTCTGGGGCGTGCCGATGCTGATTGCCATTTTAGGCACCGGTATTTTCCTGATGCTGGGTTTAAAGTTTATGCCCATTTTAAAAGTATCAACCGGCTTTAAACTTTTATGGCAAGGCAGAACAATTAAAGGCGAAGGTGATATTTCCGCTTTCAGCGCGTTGATGACGTCACTGGCCGCCACGATTGGTACGGGTAACATCGCCGGGGTTGCCACCGCCATTTTTATTGGCGGCCCCGGCGCATTATTCTGGATGTGGTGTACCGCACTGGTTGGCATGGCAACAAAATATGCCGAGGCTGTTTGTGCAGTTCATTATCGGGAAACCGATGAATGCGGCATGCACGTTGGCGGCCCGATGTATTACATCAAAAATGGGCTATCAAAAAAATGGGCCTGGTTAGCCACCGCCTTCTCAATATTTGGCGCTATTGCCGGTTTTGGTATCGGTAATACGGTTCAGGCAAACTCCGTTGCTGATGCGTTACAGTCGTCATTCAATATTCCTGTCTGGGTAACCGGGTTTAGCTTAATGCTGATTGTCGGTCTGGTACTCATTGGCGGTATCAAACGTATTTCCAGTGTGGCTACGAAACTGGTGCCGTTCATGGCCGTTTCTTACATTTTAGTTGGTCTCATTATTCTTGTAATCAACAGTGCAGAAATCCCGGCGGCCCTAAGCCTGGTATTTAAAGGCGCCTTCACCGGCACTGCGGCCACCGGCGGTTTTGCTGGTGCCGCTGTGTGGGCGGCCATTCAATTCGGGGTTGCCCGCGGCATATTCTCAAACGAGGCGGGTTTAGGCAGCGCACCAATTGCACATGCCGCCGCCAGCACCACCAGCCCAGTAAAACAAGGATTGATTGCGATGCTGGGCACATTTATTGACACACTTATCGTTTGCAGCATTACCGGGCTGGTGATCATTACCTCAGGCGCGTGGACCAGCGGTGAAAACGGCGCGTCACTTTCGTCACTGGCTTTTGCCAGCACAATTCCCGGTGGGAATTATTTTGTGGCGATTGCACTTTCTATTTTTGCGTTCACCACCATTTTAGGCTGGAGTTATTATGGCGAACGCTGTGTTGAATATTTATTAGGCGTAAAATCAATTATACCTTTTCGCGTTTTGTGGGTCATTGTTATTCCGCTGGGTGCAATGGCTCAACTGGATTTCGTCTGGTTATTAGCTGACACACTAAACGCTTTAATGGCATTACCTAATTTGATTGCATTGATTTTACTCGCGCCAGTGGTGTTTAAATTATCACAGAATTATTTTAGAACGAATTCGGCAAAATGAATTTTGCTTTCGTGTTCGAATTTCACTTAACATGCTCCGCATAGCTGCCGAACGTGCATTCACTCCAACCACCTTACCTTTATCATTCAATACCGGCATGTGATGAAAGCGTCGAGTCAAATACATGGCAAAAATGGCAAATAAAAGTACCAACATTGAGGCAACAACCAAATCAGACATTAACCGGCTTAACGCCACACTAATACCCACAAAAGCAGACACCGTCTGCCCGCCAAGCACCAACAACGGCGATTGACAGGTAACCCACGCCAATAAAAGAACAGTGTGAATTATTTGAGTGAAACAGGCATCTATAATGCCACAATTGAATATAGACTTTATCAAGAATTTTAGTACCACCGCGAATAAAGATATGATTCAATAAAAAAAATAATATGAAGGATCGCGCGCATGGCTGAACAATACTTCACTCGTAAAACTTTTCAGTTTTTGTCACAACTGGAAAAAAATAATAACCGGGACTGGTTTAATGAAAACAAACAACGGTATGAAGACGAAGTGCGTGAACCGGCCCTTAATTTTATTGCCGACATTTCAAGTGATTTAGCCAAAGTTTCCCCGCACTTTAACGCCATTCCCAAAAAAGTCGGTGGCTCACTTATGCGAGTTTATCGGGATGTGCGCTTTGGCAAGGATAAACGCCCTTACAAAACCAATATCGGCATTCAGTTTCGCCATGAAATCGGCAAAGACGTTCACGCCCCCGGGTTTTACTTACATATTTCACCGGAGGAATGTTTTATCGGTGCTGGAATCTGGCGGCCGGACTCACCCTCGCTGAGAAAAATTCGAGATGAGATTTTAGAAAACGGCAATAAATGGGTAGCTGTCACGCAGAAAAAGGCCTTCAAACGTGAATTTGAGATTGCGGGGGAATCATTGGTTAATGCCCCCAGGGGTTATCCAAAAGACAGCCCGATGCTTGAAGACCTGAAACGGAAAGATCACTTTGCAATGAAACCGCTAACGAAAACCATCGTGACAAGTGATCATCTAAAAAAAGACGTTATTAAGTCATTTCGTGAAGCCAGTGATTATATGCAGTTTTTATGTAAGTCATTAAATTTAAATTACTGACGGGTACTCTCGCAGTGCTCTTAACGTTCACAACATTCACAAACCAACGACTCTGGCTGACATGCCGTTGTTTTCTAAATCATGAATAATTGTTTCCATTGAAACTTCGTCACATTCATAATCCACAAACACCATACCTTTACCCTTTAAGGAAAAGTGCATACCCGTTACACCATAATGCTCAGACAAGGCATTATGGATTTCTTCCCGAACCAACTGTTTGTGATTTGTCACATAAACCAGTGCATTTGTCATCATCGTCATGACTTTTCCCTCCATGAAACTCACTTTCTATTAGTGTATATTAGTCACTACCGGCCTGTGCTCTAAACCCTTATTGGGTACGGTCCAGCGAGTAGTTACCAGTCGTATCCCATTAGTAATAGACGAATTTCATCTAACTTTAAAGGCTGCGACACTAAAAATGACTCACTAATTTAACTTTTTAATTGCTGCAGTTGTTTTTTTACTTCAGCCAACCCCATTTTTTCAAGTAAGGCCATGTTTTTTTCGGGTATCAAATCAACGTCGGCATAAGTCTCTCGCGCCACCTCGATGCTAGACTCTCGAATTATATGAAACATGGGGTAAATTGAACGATTTGTGTAATTTCGGACATCGTCCGGTGCCAAATCGGCAAAACAGTAATCCGGGTGAAACGAGGCAATTTGAATTTCTCCAAGCAAGTCCATCTCTTCCAATATTCCGTCAGCGATATCCAGAAATTGATTATAATCTTCAAAATTACCTAAGCAGAACGTCAAAATTAAAATAGATGTTTCCAGCTCATCTTCACTTGCGTCGCGCAAACGGGCAATTTCATCCACCAGATCGTCAACCAGGTCATTTTCGTTTTCAGCGCTTGAAACAGCATAACGGATTGCATTTTTACGAAACGGCCCTACGGCAAACGGACAAAAATTATGTTTAATAACAACTGTTTCAACCCAGTGTTGAGTTTGTTCTATGGCCTGCTCATTTTGATTCATATTCTTCTCTACTTAATATTTTCACGTCGTCACCAATTTTCACTTCACCATCGGAAATTACTCGACAACACACTCCACCGCGCCAGTTTTTATTAAGCGCACTAAACAACCCGGGCTGCGCCTCTTCCATTCGTTTACACGGGTCAGTTTCCTGTGTAATTTCCAATACGCTCTGCCCTATCAATATAAACTGGCCAGCGGATTCATTCAGGTTTAACCCCTCGACTAACAAATTTGCGCGTCGGGTTTGCCAGTCAAGTATTTCACCCAGTGCTTCGCAGGCATCATTCCAGCCACCGAGATCAAGCACAGTCACCTGCCGTTTTCCGGGTTTACCTCTAAAATCAGAACCGACACCATGCTGACAACTAATAAAAGCCTTATCCGACAATTGCATAGGTTTTCGTTTGCCTGATCTGGTGGCTATGTTAAGTAATTTAGTCATTGTTAAAAACCCTTAGAAGGCTGTCCGAGAACGAAAGTCGTCGCGACGGAAAGACATTTTGAGGCAGATTTTTCGTTCTCGGACAAGCGTCTAGATAAACCGATCAAGAAACCAGTCGACTTTTCCCCAGAACCACTCTTGTATACGCAAAAACCAGGGGCGATGCTGCCAGCTTTCTATATCGCAGATTTTACTTTCTGAAAAGTCAGTCTCCAACATTTTTACTACGCCCTGAACAAAAACAGAATCTTCCACCTCCTGATTGGCCTCAAGATTCCAGCGAAAATTCCATCGATCAATATTACTCGAGCCAATGGAAACCCACTGGTCACACAGTAAAATTTTTTGGTGTAAAAAACGCGGCTGATATTCTTCTATCTTAATACCCGCTCGTAACAAACGATAATAAAAACGACGCCCCGCCTGCCAAACAGCAGGATGATCTGATTTATCACCAGGTAATAATAAACGTACATCAACTCCTCGCCTGGCTGCTCGAATAAGTGCGTGCCGGATTTTTAGCGAAGGCAGAAAATACGCCGTCGCAATCCATATTCGGTGCTCTGCCGAGCGAATACGTTTTGTCAATGAACGTTTTATGCCCTGCCTTGAACTGCCCATTGCACAAACAACACGACAGGCTTGAGTCATATTCTCTTCAAATTGAATAATCGGTTTAGGATGAGGTAAGGGCACCGTTGAATACATTCTCCAGGCATCTTCAAACAAGTTTACCCAGTCTGCAACACACTCTCCCTGCACCTGTATCATGGTTTCCCGCCAGCCCGGTTTTTTTTGGTAATTTGATAAAAAGTCGTCGGCAATGCCTGCGCCACCAATAAATGCGCGCTGGTGATCAACAATAAAAATCTTACGGTGATCCCGAAACAGGTTTTTTCGAAATTTACCGAAATCTAATGGATTGTAAAAGGTTAAAAAAATATTGTCGTGGTGCAGACGCTGCCTGTCGCCTTCCGATAATTGAAGACTACCAAAATCATCAAATAACAAATAAACGTCTATATTTCGGCTGGCAGCGACTAAAAGTGAATCAATGAATTTTGTCGTAATTTCGCCCGACTCAACCAGGTACATTTCGAGAAAAATCGATTTTTCCGCTGATAAAATCGCATTTAACATTGCCGGGTAAAATGATTCGGCGTCTACGAGCAAATCAACGCGGTTTTTCGAGCGCCAGGGAAAGTGAGTGCGACCGAATCCCGGCCACTTTAACGTCGTTTGTTGCTGGGCCATGAATACAAAATAACAGCAAACCCGGTTAAACCAAACAACCAGGAAAAGAAGGGAATATCATCCAAATCAATATTAATGCCTTGCCCTTGAGCATTGCTAACAAGTAACACGGCAAGAAAAACAAGCACCAAGCCAAAAACGGCCGCATAGGTTTTTTGTGCGATGGATTTCATTTCCCAATGCATTTCCTTCACCTGCTGGTCACGCTGCGTCTGACTTTGATGATAAGATTTCATCTGATACATCGTATCGTAAACCAGGCCAGGCATCTCCGGCAGTTTTTCTACCCAGCTGGGTGCATTAATACCGAGCTTTTTAAACATGGAACGCACACCAATACGATCCGCCATCCAGCCCTCAAGAAACGGTTTTGCGGTTTTCCACAAATCAAGATCGGGATTTAATTCCCGGCCTAAACCTTCAATATTCAATAAGGTTTTCTGCAACAAAACAAGTTGTGGCTGCACTTCCATATCAAAACGACGTGCAGTTTGAAACAAGCGTAACAAAAGCTGTCCAAACGAAATATCTTTTAACGGCTTTTCAAAAATAGGCTCACAAACCGAACGTATCGCCGACTCAAATTCATCGATACGTGTACCATATGGCACCCAGCCGGACTCAACGTGCAATTCCGCCACCCGACGATAATCCCGACTGAAAAAGGCCAGAAAGTTTTCCGCCAGATAACGCTGGTCTTCCGGATTCAAAGTGCCGACGATGCCAAAATCAATGGCGATATACTTTTCTTCATTGGATACAAAAATATTGCCGGGATGCATATCCGCATGAAAAAAATTATGTTTAAACACCTGGGTAAAAAATATGGTGACGCCATCTTCGGATAACTTAACCAGATCAACATTTTTTTCTTTCAGGGTTTTTATGTCACCTATCGGTGTGCCGTATATGCGCTCCATCACCATCACGGTTTTACGCGTAAACGGCCAGTACACTTCTGGAATATAAAGCAAATCGGAGTCAATAAAATTGCGTCGTAATTGTGTGGCCGATGCGGCCTCGCGCTGCATGTCTAACTCATCAATTATGGTTTTTTCATACTCTTCAACCACTTCTACCGGGCGCAAACGCCGGCCATCCACCCAATATTTTTCGGCCAGCCGCGCTAAAGCAAACAGTAAGGCGATATCGCGTTTGATGGTTTTAATGATGTCAGGACGAACCACTTTAACGATAACTTCTTTGCCATCATGCAAACGCGCCACATGAACCTGGGCAATTGATGCCGAGGCAAGCGGTGTGCTGTCAAACTCGGCAAAGGTTTTGTCGATTGACTCACCGTAAGCTGACTCGATAACGCGAATCGCTTCATCACTGGGAAACGGCGGCACCTTATCCTGAAGTTTACGCAACTCCATGACGATATCCGGTGGTAATAAATCAGGGCGTGTTGATAACATTTGTCCGAATTTAACAAAAATTGGCCCCAGGTCTTCCAGCGCAAGCCGAATGCGCTCGCCTTCTGATCGTACTTCTTTTTCTTTAAACCAGCGCCAGGGTAATAGTTTTTCAATAAAACGAACCGGGCCAAATAAATGGATCGAAAAAACCAGCTCATCCAGCCCATGTCGAACTAACACACGATTAATGTGAAACAAATGGTATAACTGACGCAATGGAATCAAACCGAACTTCCCTCAACTTTCTTTTCTGTTATTGCTTTAATTTGTTCTTTAATTTTAAGCGCTTTTGCTTCCAGGCGATCAGTATCAGCACGTAAAACATCTACTTTATTAGTAAAACGATCCAGCTCAACCGTATTAACAACGTCACGGGTCTCCTCCAGAAAATATTCAGCGGTGCTCATACTCAAAGAATTAAATGCTGCTTTAGCAAAACCCGAAAAACCACGGATCACTTCCGCTACCTGGTGTCCGGCGACATCACCAATGGCCTGAGACAAAGGTTCTTCCCAGTCCATTTCCAGCCCGTCGAGAATTTTCTGAAATTTCTTGCCCAATGCCATATCGCCATCAATCACAACCTCACCCTTAAACAAGGTTTTTCTGTCGTCACTGACAGCAGTCTTTAATAAGGAAATGGGCGTACCGCGAATGGTTGTATTTACATCTTTTTCATATTCCGTTAAAACTTGCACACCATCCAGCGCAGGCGCGAGAAAAAAAGTGATATCAAGCCCAGTCAACTCAATCGCTATCACCTTACCTTGCAAGGCAACAATCTGCTTAAAGGTATGCTCATCAAGCTGCAATGCACGATTAAGTGCGATTTCTAACATTCCGGCAACCGGCGTGGGTAATTTCATTTTTTTATCCCTGGCTCTACCTTAACTTTATTTTAACGTATCTATTCAGCGTATTTAGATTCATATAAGTTCGGCCATAAGTTTCTGCAGCGATTTTTGCGATTCATCATGTTTTTGTTTATGGGTTTTATCTGTTGATATCGAATCGACAATAACCACAGTGCCGGCAATTTTGTCATGAAATCCCTGTTTTCTTTTGTCCCACGCAATCCAGAAAAAACCTAACCCCAAAGGTAACATTGAGACAAAATAAGAGACATAACGCAAAACAGCCTGACCGGGGTTCATGGCCTGCTGGGTTTTTGCATCGACAACATGACAGCCCAACACCAACTTACCCGGCGTACCAAGAAATTTGATCCACATAAAAACCGTGATCAAAACAATAATAATCTGTTCTACCCAGTTGCTGGATGAAATAATTGAAAAACTCAAACCATTTACTGTATCAACCGGCACCAGTTTAATTGTGTCATCACCAAAAAAAACAAAATGAATAATGCCCGCGATCAAACCAAACAAAAGCGTATCAATAATAGAAGCCAAAACACGACGCCAGAATCCGGCGTAGTGTTCCATATCAATCAAAATTTGTAGCCACGATGCATTGCGACAATGCCACCCGACATATTGACATAATCACAACGATCAAAACCGGCGTCGACCATCATTTGTTTTAGGCTATCCTGATCAGGGTGCATGCGAATAGATTCTGACAAGTACTGATAACTCTCTTCGTCATCCGCAATAACTTTTCCCATTTTCGGTAAGATCTTGAAGGAATAAAAATCATAAAATTTTGAAATCCCCGGCAAAACCGGTTTTGAAAATTCCAGCACCAATAACTTCCCACCGGGTTTTAATACACGATAAATTGATTCCAGCGCCTGATCTTTAAACGTGACATTTCTCAAACCGAATGCCATGGTGACACAATCAAAATAATTACCCGGAAAAGGTAAACACTGTGCGTTAGCCTGCACGTATTGCGTATTGCCAACAAGACCTTTATCAATTAAACGATCACGCCCGACGCCCAGCATTGAACCATTAATATCGGACAAAACAATCTGCCCGGTTTCACCGACTTTTGGCGACATTTTAGAAGCCAGATCACCCGTACCACCGGCAAGATCAAGAATTCGTTGCCCTGGTCGTGGCCGGACATATTCAAGCGTAATGCGTTTCCAGATACGATGAACCCCGAATGACATGACGTCATTCATCACATCATAACTGTCTGCCACCGAATGAAAAACTTCAGCGACTTTTCCCGCCTTTTCTTCGGTATTAACCGTTTCATAACCAAAGTGGGTTTTGCTATCTGATACGTTAGTTATTTTATCTGGCTTTCCGTTTTGTTCTGTCATAGTTATTATCTTTTTCGATTTTCAGTGGCAATGTGAGCCTGACATTAACCTTAGCGTTAATTGGTCTTTCTTTCGTGCCCAATGGCTTTTAGCTGCGACAAATATTCCTGCCACAATGTGTCCTGACGTATTCCCAGGTTATACAATTCTTCCCAGGAAAAAATACCCGTATTATGCCCGTCACTAAACGTGGGCTGAATAGCATAATTTCCCACCTGGGCGATTTCGGAAATATTCACGTCTTCTTTGTCCAGCTGAAGCGTTTCCTGCCCTGGGCCGTGGCCTCTTACTTCTGCCGACGGTGAGTACACACGCAAAAATTCACACGGGTAATTAAAATGTGCGCCATCATTAAAAGCGACTTCCAGAATTTTTGATTTCTGGTGTAATTTAATTTCTGTCGGTATCGGCGTTGATGTTTGGGTGTTCATTTACTTTCCTATTTCGCTGCAATTCATTGTGTATTTCTGCATATCGCCAGCTGCGTTTCACCAAAATCCAAACATTATAAAATGTAACGGCTTAAATCTTCGTTGATCACTAAGGCGCCAAGGTTCTGGTCAACATATTCACGGGTTACTTCAACGTTCTGACCGCTTTTGTCCGATGCTTCATAAGAAATAGTCTCAAGCAATCGTTCCATTACGGTATGCAGCCTTCTTGCACCAATGTTTTCTGTGCGCTCATTCACTTCCCAGGCAACTTCGGCAATGCGCGTTACGCCTTCCTCAGTAAATGTCAGGTCAACATCTTCGGTTTTCATTAAGGCGATATACTGCTCGGTTAACGAGGCGTTTGGCTCTGTCAAAATACGCACAAATTCTTTTGCGCCTAACGGTTGCAACTCTACCCGTATCGGTAAACGGCCCTGTAATTCAGGAATAAGATCAGACGGCTTTGCAAGGTGAAACGCACCCGAGGCAATAAACAAAATGTGATCGGTTTTCACCATGCCGTGTTTTGTGGTTACCGTGCAGCCTTCAACTAGCGGCAATAAATCACGTTGTACACCTTCTCGGGACACATCTCCCCCGCCACTGTTTTCTGCACGTTTGCAAATTTTGTCCATTTCATCAAGGAACACAATGCCATTTTGTTCAACGGCATTTAATGCGGCTGTTTTAATGTCTTCTTCGCTCACCAGCTTTGCGGCTTCGTCGTCGGTCATTAATTTTAATGCTTCTTTGACTTTGACTTTGCGAGATTTCGTGCGGCCCGTGTTCATATTCTGAAACATGCTCTGGATCTGGCTGCTCATGTCTTCCATGCCCGGCGGTGTCACTATTTCTACGCCCATTTGCTCTTGCACGTCGACTTCGATTTCTTTGTCGTCAAGCTTGCCTTCACGTAACATTTTGCGAAAACGCTGCCGGGTAGATGATGACTCATCTCTACTACCATCATCTTCACCCGAGGTGCGCGCAGGTCTTAACAGGGCATCAAGCACGCGCTCTTCTGCAGCTTCTTCAGCGCGAAAACCAACCTGTTTTTTTGCATTTTCTTTCGCTAGTTTGATGGAAACTTCCATTAAGTCACGCACGATGGATTCAACATCGCGGCCCACATACCCCACTTCGGTAAACTTAGTGGCTTCTACCTTGACAAATGGTGCATTTGCAAGCTTGGCTAGTCGCCTTGCAATTTCGGTTTTTCCCACCCCTGTTGGACCGATCATTAATATATTTTTTGGTGTAATTTCAGCGCGCAATTCTTCGGGTAACTGATTACGTCTCCATCGGTTTCTCAGCGCAATAGCAACTGACCGCTTTGCGTCCTGCTGACCAATGATGTGGTTATCAAGTTCTTGTACAATTTCTCTGGGTGTCATTTCAGACATAATATTTTCGCTTTTTTAAGTAATAATTTTGGTAATGATTATGAGTCAGTAGACAGTTTTTCAATCGTTAACGTTCGATTAGTATAAATGCAGATATCACTGGCAATACCCAGGGATTTTTCCACGATGTCCTGCGCATCCATTTCGGTATTATCAAGCAATGCCATCGCAGCAGACTGTGCAAACCCGCCACCTGAGCCAATCGCGATTAAGCCATTTTTTTCCGGCTCAATCACATCACCATTGCCGGTAATAATCAGGGAGTCTTTTTTGTCGGCAACCGCAAGCAAGGCTTCTAATCTTCGCAGGGCTTTATCGGTCCGCCAGTCTTTTGCCAACTCAACGGCAGCACGTACCAAATTGCCGGAGTGTTTCTCCAACTTGCCTTCAAAGCGCTCAAACAAGGTGAACGCATCGGCTGTTCCGCCAGCAAAACCGGCAAGCACCTTGTCATTATATAAACGGCGTACTTTTTTGGCGTTGCCTTTCATCACTGTATTACCCAGTGTGACCTGCCCATCGCCACCAATGACGACCTGGTTTCCACGTCTCACAGAGAGAATGGTTGTTCCTCGATATTGTTCCAAAAGTATTCCTCGCAACGCTGATTTTGTTGGAGAGTAATTCTACACAAAAGTGCTGCAATGCTCTATGCTTTAGTGGGAGTCGGTTGTTTTATGATCAGGCATGATGCAGCGAGTGAAAAATTAGCACAACAAACAAAAAAGCCGATCAAGAATCGGCTTTGCTGATAAGAAACAGAGACAGAGACAGAGTTAAGAGTAAGAAGGTAAAAATTAGCGAATCAGCTGTTTAACGACCGAAGATGCGACATCACGCAGTGATGACAGTAACGATGTGCTCATGTCCGCCTTAAAATGATCCGGATCAGCGCTGCCAATCGCTACCATGCCGATGGCCTTTTCATCAATAAGCGGGATAAGTGCAATAGATTTCACTTCTAATGCCTTATCACCAAACAAATAAGCCAGTTGCTGAGAATTAAAACGCCCGCAAACCGGCGATTTATTACGCAAAAACTGCTCAAAACCGGCTATGCTCTTATCTGAACGGGAAACGACATTGTCGCTGTTATCATCTCCAGGCAACGCTTCGGCAAACAGTTTAATGCTGACATGGCTTGCATCAAAATTAGACTGCAATTTTTGCGTCAGTATCGATGAAAAATCATCCAGTGAAACGGCAGAAATCAAGTCGATACTCAATGAATGAAGCTTATTCACCAACGCTTCATTTTCTCTCGCTATTTCAACCAGTTCTTTTATGCGTAAACGTAATTTCTTGTTTTCATCACGTAGCAGGGCGACCTGTCGCTCAATTAACGAAACTGCACCACCTGCGGGGTGTGGCACTTTTAGCTCAACTAAAAGCTCGGATTTATCCTGAAAAAACTCAGGATGCTGATCAAGATAAGCCTCAACCTCTTTTGCAGTACATGTTTGACTTAAAGTGGAGTCACCGGACTGGGATTGCGATGTCATTTAAGATTCCTGTTACGGTATATTAGACCCCAGTATAAAACAGCCTATTTGTAAAAACCACTGACAAACCTCCTCTAAATGATTCACTTATCCGTTTTTTATCACGCCCTGCTGCGATCCGCCTTCATAACCCCGGGGTACCGGTCTCAATATTTAACCAGCGACATCTCGGCAGTATAAAAACGGCATTGAGAATATCAGGCAGTTTAGGCTCGAGTCCGTACAACAAAGTGATTACATTCCCTACGTCTGTCAGTGTTAAAACTTAATCATCCATGCGACAAAAACCCTTTACTAAGAGTTGAAATTTATTTGCATTATTCAACCATGCCGAGTGCCCTGCATTTTCAACAACGACAATATTTCGGCTTACCACTTTTCAGTCCAGCCTTTTTCCTTACCCTCTTCTTTTTTAATTTTTCCTTGGGAACGAGGTGCAACGCCAAATCAAGTGCCACGAAAAGACGAAACAAAGTATCTAACCGAACATTATCTGGTTTGTTCTCAACTTTTGAGACTGCATCCTGTCGCATTACGATCTCTTCGACAATAGTTGCTTGAGATAGACTACGTTACTTACGCTGATCTCAATAATACTGAGCCAGATTATTCGGCGAGTGAATTAGCATAAAAGCTATCTTCAACCTAGAAAGATCAGTTGGACGCGAGAATAGAGTGCAAGTAATTGGTTTGATTGGCGTAATGAAAAAGTTTGCGTTCACCTGGTTGGTGAATCAAATCTTTATCATATAGCCATCTGTTCCCGCTTTAGGGTCAGCATCTGGCTTGTTCATTAACACAGTAATTGCACCAGACAGAGCAGCACTCATGGTATGGTCAACAATCGCGTTGTTTGTTGGGCGATCAGCTGGTGAAACGATATCAACACTTAATGCCTCTGAAACCGCTACGCCATAAGTTGCCATGTCATAAAGTGTATTTTTAGGATTGCCATTCAAATAAACACGATCCCAAATACCGGCAATAGGGTGTAATGCAACCGGGTTGTTGATATTTGCATTAACGAAGTGAATACGGACACGATCGCCAGGCTTGGACTGCAATACCAATGATGCATCCAGACGCCAACACGCTTCGCTTTAAATTTGAAGTGCTTGGTTTCACCCGGCTTGACTGGTGCAAACTCACCTAACACATCAACCTCAGCAGCATGAAAATCCATGGAGTGGGACTCTTTGTTAGTTTTAGGGTTAATTAATTTGAAATCGATGATATCACCCTCGGTGACACGCACTGTTTTTCCGGGAATCGCGCCATCAAATGCCCAGGCTTTGTACCTTAGTGCCCTTATTATCGATTTCAACGGTGGTTTCCTTCGTAGTCATCGTCACGTTTACAGTCTTTGCCTGTACGGCTTGAACACCTACCAGACTAATTGCTAAAGCAACAACACTTGTGGCTAGTTTTAGAAACATGTTTACACTCCTTAGACGATTTTTTTTAAAACGAAAGCTAAATCAAAACAAGTAAGAAAAAACATTTCATGAATTACTCCTGCCTCCTAGTCGTCTCTGCTGCGACGACGCTCGCGAGTCAGCGGTTTAACTTTAAATCGAGGGCTTTCGATTATTCCATAACCTTTGTTCATTGCTTCACTGAAAAAGAAGTCTGAATCGTAATCAATATCTTTCCACACATACCAGTCATCAACAGGGGTTCCGTCATATTCCATGACGGTAATCGGGCCACCGGGAAACTTACCACCTGCGGTTACATGTTTATCAACATGATCATGGAAAATAAAACGCCCTTCTTTTTGATTCGCCTCAATGATGGCGTCATAACGCTCGCCGGGACCTATAAGAATAGTGTCTGCGTAATACGGGCTCGGTAATGGCAAACCGTCTTTATGTGTCACCAACATGTCATGGCCATGCGAATGCATCGCATGAATAGCACCACCAACCCCGACAAATCGCATACGAAGCACATCGCCGGTTTTTAATTGAATAGGTTGTGTATAAGGAAAAGATTTACCGTTAACCGAAAAATAATCTTCCACATCATACGGTGTTGAACCCTGACCATACTTGTCTGCATGTTTACTCTCCCAGGTAGAAAGCATCATAATCGCTTCTTTTCTTACGCGCTTTTCGATAGGTAACGGTTTTTTGGGATCAACAATCAATGGGCCCCACATACCGCGAATACCAACATGCTCGTTCACGTTAACATGACAGTGATACCAAAGACTGCCGGGGCGATCCGCCTTAAATTTTTGCGTTAAATCTTTTTTGTTATTTATATAGAAAATAATTTTAGCGTTTTTAAACGAAAAAAAGGGGCAGAAGTAAAAAAGTTACTAAATCGTGAAGCCGCCCTCAAAAACAAACTCCGCTGGGCCACTCATCATCACGTTTGTTTCATCGTCAGACCAGCGAATTGACAACTCCCCACCGGGCAATGAAACACTAACAGCATCACCAAGCAGTCCCCAGATACGACCAACCACAACCGCTGCACACGCACCTGTGCCACAAGCTAAAGTCTCACCTGAACCACGCTCGAACACACGCAATTTTATTTTATTTTCAGCAATGACCTGCATAAAACCTATGTTAGCCCGTGCAGGAAATGCCTGATGAGATTCTAACTTTTTGCCAAGCATTTCCACTGGCGCTGTATCAACATCATTCACCAATACCACGCCATGAGGATTACCCATGGAAACCGCACCAATCTCTATTGCTTTGCCATCAACTAAAAGTGGGTAGCGACCTGCTTCAGCATCAGCAATAAAAGGAATATCTGCAGGTAAAAAACGTGGCTGCCCCATGTCAACAGTAACATGCCCGTCTTTTTCAATATTCAGGGTAATAATACCACTTTTGGTGGAAACGCTGATCACATCTTTGTCGGTTAAACCCTTTTCACGCACAAATCGCGCAAAACACCGGGCTCCATTGCCGCATTGTTCCACCTCTGAGCCATCAGCATTAAATATACGATAACGAAAATCCACGCCAGTCACATCAGATGGTTCAACCAGTAAAATTTGATCACAACCAATACCAAAATGGCGGTCTGCGATGCGACGATATTGGGCGGCAGACAAATTTACGGCCTGATTAATGCCGTCAAAAACAACAAAATCATTGCCTATTCCCTGCATTTTTGAAAATTTTAGTCTCATGTCGCAAGCATACGTGCAAAGCCTAGAACTACCAAGCTCAAATATGGCCAATTCAGCGCCATTCCAGTATAATCTGTGGGAAAACTTCACCGCTAATTACTAGGTATTTTGCATGGATCATTCACTCATTTTCGACGAATCACTGATTAAACGCTACGATAAAGCCGGCCCTCGTTACACATCATACCCCACCGCTGTGCAATTTAACGAGCGTTTTGGCGGCGAGAATTACAAGGCATTCTGTGAAAAATCCAACCTATTAAGCCGGGAAGCAAGCTCACCAACGCCACTGTCGCTTTATTTCCACATTCCATTTTGCGACACCGTTTGCTTTTACTGTGGCTGCAATAAAGTGGTCACCAAAGATCGCACCAAAGCAGCACCTTATTTAGCACGCGTTTACAAAGAAATAGCCATGCAATCTGCGATGTTTGACGATAACCGTATTGTTGATCAGTTACACTGGGGTGGAGGCACACCCACCTTTATCAGCCATGATGAAATGCGTGACCTGATGGATATGACTCGTAAGCACTTTACCCTTCACGATGATGATAGCGGTGAATATTCCATTGAACTCGACCCGAGAGAAGTGGATACCAGCAGCATAAAATTATTACGCCAACTCGGTTTTAATCGTATTAGCCTTGGTGTGCAGGACTTTGACCCTAAAGTTCAGAAAGCCGTTAACCGTATTCAGTCAGAAGCAGAAACCTTAAACGTTATCAATGCCGCCCGGAACAATAATTTTAAATCCATAAGTCTTGATCTTATCTATGGTTTACCGTTTCAAAATGTCGATCGATTTTCTGTCACGCTGGATAAAATCATCGAAACATCACCTGATCGCCTCTCCGTTTTTAACTATGCTCACTTACCTGAAATGTTTAAACCTCAGCGCCGCATCAATGAAGCCGATTTGCCCAGCGCCGCAGAAAAACTCGATATACTCAAAATGAGTTTTGATAAATTAAAAGACGCAGGTTACGTTTACATCGGCATGGATCACTTTGCCAAGCCTGACGATGAACTGGCCATCGCCCAGCGTGAAGGCACACTTTATCGGAATTTTCAGGGTTATTCCACCCACGCCGATTGTGATTTAGTTGCCATGGGTATCACCTCGATTGGACAGGTGGCCAACAGCTACAGTCAAAACGTGAAAAAGATGGATGAATATTTTGAGTTAATCGATGCAGGCAAATTGCCTGTTTATCGTGGTGTAGAGTTATCCGACGATGATGTTTTACGTCGCGAAGTGATTACTCAATTAATCTCGCATTTTTGCCTCGATTTCAGAAAAATTGAAACTCAGTTTAAGATTGATTTCCAGTCCTATTTTAAACAGGAAATAACGGCCTTATCTGAAATGAACAGCGACGGGCTAATCAAACTGACCGATACCGGCATTACAGTGGAACCCAAAGGTCGATTGTTGATTCGTAATATATGTATGGTGTTTGACATTTATTTACGTCAGGCAACCGAACAACGCTTTTCCAAGGTGATATAGATAACATTTGTTTTTTGCCTGTAACTCTTGCGTTAAAACTCTGGTACATAAGGTCTGGTACATAAGGGCAGATATCATGATTTTGGCTTTAGAACACAAATAATTACCCCGGCATTTCCCTGTTAATCGATATTATGCCGCTGCCTGATCAAGAAGAGTATAGTCGAATTAAAGATGCGCTCCCGCTAATTCTTGCCGCATTCGACACAAAAATAAAAACACTCAATATTGAGGCGATTCTTTGCGACCAAAGAAACGCGTTTTAATCCGGCTTGTAACTGGTCAGCGTGTGCGGAGTAATTACTCCAGCTTTTCAATAATATAGTCCTGCCAGTCGTCTTCCGGCACATCATCTTCAGAAAAAATTTCTTTTTCCGAAATCGCGATATGCGCTTCAATCATAGCATCACGACTCCCGGTGATTAACGGATGCCAATGAGGTAGCGGTTTATCGTCGGCCAATAATTTATATGCGCAGGTACTTGGCATCCAGCTTAGGTTTCGGGCATCTTCCGGCTTCATTGTTACACAGCTGGGTACAAGCACACTGCGTTCTTCATACCGGGTACACTGACAGGTTTTCTGATCAAGTAAGTTACAGGCAATTTGGGTATAAAAAATTTCTTCCGTGAAATCATTTTGCAACTTATGCAAACAACAACGCGCACACCCATCACAAAGAGACTCCCATTCTTCACGGCTCATCTCTTCCATTTTTTTAATTTCCCAAAATGGCTGGGTAGAATTACTCATTAAGTTATATTTAATCCTGGCATGCAACGAAAAAAAACGCTGAAAAAAATAACCGGGTAACACAACGTGTAGACCCGATTATGACAAAACAAATAATTAGCCGTTGCGCGCTTTTACACCAGCTTCAACAACGCCACGTGCTTTTGCCGCGTCACCCCAGCCTTCAACCTTCACCCACTTACCTTCTTCGAGATCCTTATAATGCTCAAAAAAGTGTTTAATTTGATTTAAAAGTATTTTCGGTAAATCGGAGACTTCCTGAACATCGTCATATAAAGCCGTCATTTTTGATACAGGCACGGCAATTAACTTTTCATCGCGACCGCTTTCATCTGTCATATCCAGAAAACCAACAACACGACTACGAATCACTGAGCCCGCTCTCAACGGAATCGGAGTAACCACCAGCACATCAACCGGGTCACCGTCATCACCTAAGGTTTGAGGAATGTAACCATAATTGCAGGGATAATGCATCGCCGTTCCGATAAAGCGGTCAACAAATAACGCGCCACTGTCTTTATCAACTTCGTATTTTACCGGCTCACTCAACGCAGGAATTTCGATAATCACGTTGACGTCATTTGGGACATCCTTACCAGCGGAAACATTGTTTAGACTCATTAAAAACTCCTAATTGATTGTTTTTTGTTCGCACAGCGAAACTTTACCCGGATATCGTCTCAGATAGCTGCTATTTTTAAAGCGTACATTATAATGCCAATATAAATAGGTTAAAATACCTGTTTTATTATATCGGTATGCGAATAAACAAATAGCATCCTTAAACGTCTGCACATTGGTACAATTGAGAAATATAAGTTGAGAAATATAAGTTGAGAAATAAAGAATGAGAATCATACTCTTAGGGGCGCCCGGCTCAGGTAAAGGGACACAGGCTCAAATGTTGGTTGAAAAATACCAGATACCACAAATATCCACAGGCGACTTGCTTCGAGCGGCAGTATCTGCCGGCACAGAGCTAGGCAAAAAAGCAAAAACAGTGATGGATGCCGGTCAACTGGTATCAGACGACATCGTCTTGGGTATGATAAAAGAACGTCTGAGTGAGAACGACGCCAAAAATGGTTTTATTCTTGACGGTTTCCCACGCAATATCACCCAGGCAAAAGCCCTCGATTCACTGCTTGACACCTTAGACTGGCCTCTCGAAAGCGCCATTTTAATCAACGTTGATAAAAAGCAAATTGTTCAACGAATCGTTGGCCGCAGAACCTGCACAGACTGCCAACAGGTTTACAATATTTTCACCTCTGCGCCCGCAACAAAGGATGTCTGCGACAAGTGCAGTGGCAAATTAACTCATCGCGCAGATGACAATGAAGAAACCATTCGAAAACGCCTGGATGTTTACGAACAGCAAACCGCGCCATTGGTCGAGTATTTCACGCAACAAAACAAGCTCCATTCGGTTGAAGGCACCGGCGATATGAAAGACATATTTGCAGCCGTCTGCCAGATACTCGACCAGCAATAAATAACGCAGGAGAAACACAATGCCGTCAGCATCAGAATCGTTCAGCTCGTTTCCCATGACCCGAATGCGCCGAATGCGAGCCGATGATTTTAGTCGCAGACTCATGCGCGAAAACACACTCACGGCAGATGACCTCATCCTGCCGGTATTTGTACTCGAAGGCAGCAATCAACGCCAAGAAATTCCGTCAATGCCCAGCGTAAGCCGCATGAGCATTGATTTATTACTAAAAGAAGCCGAAGAGCTGGTCAAACTGGGTGTACCTGCTATTGCCCTGTTTCCGGTCACACCGCTAGCAGTAAAATCGCTTGATGCAAAAGAAGCATTTAATCCGGACGGACTGGCTCAGCGGGCAGTGCGCGCTTTAAAAGACAACGTTCCCGAACTCGGCGTCATCACCGATGTTGCACTTGATCCTTTCACCACTCATGGTCAAGACGGCCTGATTGATGAAAATGGTTATGTCATGAACGACGAAACCGTTGAAGTGCTGATCAAACAGGCCATTTCACATGCCGAAGCCGGTGCTGATATCGTTGCACCGTCCGACATGATGGATGGGCGCATCGGCGCAATAAGGGAAGCACTGGAAGACGAAGACCACAGAAACACCCGCATACTGTCCTATTCGGCAAAATATGCGTCCAGTTTTTACGGGCCTTTTCGTGATGCTGTCGGCTCAGCCGCTAATCTGGGTACCGGTAATAAAAACACCTACCAGATGGACCCGGCAAACAGTGACGAAGCACTTCATGAAGTTGCACTGGATCTGCAGGAAGGTGCCGACATGATCATGATCAAACCCGGCATGCCCTACCTGGACATCGTACAGCGCATAAAAGAGTCGTACGGCGTACCAACTTATGTTTATCAGGTTAGTGGTGAATACGCCATGCTTAAAGCCGCAAGCCAAAACGGCTGGTTGGATGAAAAAGCGGTTGTGCTCGAATCACTGTTATCAATGAAACGCGCGGGGGCCAACGGCATTTTGACTTATTACGCCAAAACCGCCGCACAGTGGTTAAAAGCCTAATTTAGAAAACCCAAACGCAGGCAATTGATTTTTGTAATTGCCTGTGAAACCCAGGTTTAAATAAGTTATGAAACCCTTCGCCGAATCCTGCGAACAAAATAAACAGGTTATTCTTGATGTGATAAAACGCCAGTTTAGCGAATGTAAAAACATTCTGGAAATTGGTAGCGGCACTGGTCAACATGCCGTGTTTTTTGCGGCGCATCTTCGCCACCTGCACTGGCAACCCAGCGAGCGAAGTGAAAACCTGGCTGGCATTCAGGCCTGGCTACAAAAATATCCTCAGAAAAATATATCCCAACCCATCGAACTTGATGTAACAACAAACTGGCCCGACCGTACATTTGATGGTGTGTTTAGCGCCAACACCGCCCACATCATGAGCTGGCCTGAAGTGATTCGGTTTTTTGAAGGCATAAGCCATGTTTTGCAGGGTAATGGTCTGTTTTGCCTGTACGGCCCGTTCAACTATAACCAGCAATACAGCAGTGAGAGCAACAGACGTTTCGATTCGTGGCTCAAAGAACAAGACCCCGCCAGAGGCATAAGAGATTTTGCTGACCTGGACAGGTTAGCTAAAAAAAATGGATTGGCATTTAAGGAGGATACAAAAATGCCGGCAAATAATAGAATACTAATCTGGCAAAAAAAATTGTAACGAGTCCGCACACTCTGAACAATTACAGGTATTTCCTTTAATAAAACAAAACGAGGCGTATAGCCTCGTTTTTTACACTATCTAAAACATCTGAGTTTAGTGTTTATTGAAATCAGAATGCTCATCGGCTACAGCATCTATGCTATTACCTTCAACCCAGCGCTCGCCGTCATCGCTGGCTTCACGTTTCCAGAAAGGTGCTCTATGCTTAAGATCATTTATGATAAATCGACAGGCATCAAATGCCATTGCACGATGCTCTGACCACACAGCAACTAAAACAATCGCGTCATTTGGTCTCATGTTACCAACGCGATGCACAACCAGGGCGTCAAGCACATCCCACTTTTCCATGGCGTCGTTAATAACATGAGCGATGTGTTTTTCCGTCATACCCGGATAGTGATCCAGATACATATTCGAAATACCTTCTACACCGTCGTTAAAATCACGCATGCTACCAATAAACGTTACCGAACCACCGTGTTTGCCATCGGCAATATTTTCATTTTGATAGTCTGATACCGCTTTCCACGGATCAAATTCACCGTCTTTAACAATTACTTTCATCGATTAACCGCCTGTTACCGGAGGGAAAAATGCCACTTCATCACCATCAACCAAAACATGATCGACATTAGTATATTCCATGTTTACCGCGATTAAGGTGTTTTCGACCATAGGCACAGTGGCAACATTTGCCCATAAATCGTTAACGGTCGAACCATCATTCAAATCAGCGATGTCATCAGCCTTGCCCATTGTTTCACGCATGCTTGCAAAATATTTAACTGAAACTTTCATTTTTTATCCTTTACTGTTTGTCGAAGTATACTCAGAAATGAAAACCTAGGAGCTTGCCTGAAAATGGAAAGCCTACCGCGAAAAGTTCATTGTGGTCATATTTTCCGTTCATTTTCGTTGAGTAGAATGACCATTCGCCTCAAGTGAACGAAAAATCTACCTCAAAATGACTTCCCTGATGACGATTTTCATTCTCCGACAAGCGCCTAGTCACGCGCCCAGGTGCCCGACTTTCCGCCAGATTTTTTCAACAACCCAACATCAGCAATTACCATACCCCGATCAACCGCTTTACACATATCGTAAATCGTCAACAAAGCAACTTGCGCCGCGCAAAGCGCTTCCATTTCCACACCCGTCTGACCATTACAACGCACGCTACAAATGCAATAAACGGCATTTTTTTCAGGCTCAGGGGTTAACTCAAGCTCAACATTCGTAATTAGCAACGGATGACAAAGCGGAACAAGATCAGGGGTTCGCTTTGCGCCCATAATACCAGCAACACGGGAAATACCTAAAACGTCACCCTTTTTATGAGAGCCTTCCATAATAAGCTTGAGTGTGTCGGCCTCCATGTAAATTCGGCCTTCAACAACGGCTTCTCGGGTTGTAATTTCTTTAGTACCAACGTCTACCATGTGCGCTTCACCGGAGGCGTTAAAATGAGTCAGTTTATTATCCATGTGTGCTTCTCTTATTAATCGTTATATAAAAATCCAGCAATCAAACGATATTCGATGCTGGATCTAACAGGAATATAGATAGGGAATGAGCCCGAGAAATCAACGTGCTTTCTTAGCCGCCGATCTGAGTCATACTGCTACGACCTGCAAACTGAATAGTGGATTCTTTAACCGCCGCTTTTTTGCGCGACTCAAAACCATCTTTGGATTTTTCATGAAAGGCACGTCTAAACTTAGCCACGATATCTTCATCAGAGCATCCGCCACGCACTAAGTCCAGCAATGTGAACTCCTCGTCAGAATACAGGCAATTACGAATACCACCATCTGCCGTTAAGCGAATACGTGAACAGTTGCCGCACAAGCTACGCGTAAAAGCGGGAATAATGGCTATTTTACCTTTGTAGCCAGGCACCTGAAAAATATGGTGTTCAGTTCGAGTACCGGAGGCTAACTCAACATCAGGATATTTGGTCTTAAGCATTTTGATCATGGTTTCGGCACTGAGAAAATGATTACCAGTTTCCCAAATTTGATGAGAATCAAATGGCATGAACTCAATAAATCGAATAGTCACTTCATTATCTTTGCTCATTTCCATGAAATCTTCAATTTCATCGTCATTAAAATCACGCATGACAACAATATTAACTTTGACCCTGGGGAACTTTAACTCTTGAGCCAGGCGGATACTTTCCTGTACTTTATCTATGCCTTTGCGACGGGTAATTTTAAAAAAACGATCTTCATCTAAGGTATCGAGACTGATGTTAACGCCAGTTAAACCGGCATCTCTCAGTTGTTGCGCATATTTGGGGAAAATAATACCGTTTGTTGTCATGTGGACGGCTTTGACACCCGGTGTATTTGCTGCACCTTCAACCAGACTGACAATATCTTTCCTTACTAATGGCTCGCCACCAGTAAAGCGGACTTTTTTAACACCCATTCGACCAAGTACGCCAATAACTCTCAGCGTTTCTTCTGACGTTAATACCTGCTCGCCATGCTTAAAATCAACACCTTCTTCAGGCATGCAATAAGTGCATCTCAAATTGCATTTTTCTGTTAAGGCAATACGCACATAGTCAAATGTACGACCAAACGTATCTTGAAGCGGCGCATACTGTTCTGCTGGCAGCAAGGATGGCAGTACGTTCTGCTCCTGTGAGTCAGACATGTGTTTTTTGTCACTATTGATATTCTCGATTAACACTTAATTCACCCCCGAACCAATTCATCAATTTTTTTAAAGCCAGTTCAATCAACTTATTTTTAATATTGCTGACAACGACTTTAAATTAATATTGCTACCCTACTTATCCTACTTACCCTACTACTCCTAGACTAAAATTGCCAAATAACCAAGCATTTTAGTCATGTATTACACTAACTCAAACTTACCGTCAGCACAAGATCTTCGAAGCCCTTCCAAACTCCGGCCGCCTGCAATCTCAACAATCAGGAGAGTTACCAGGACAGATCCACACAAGAAAACTGAAGAATCCCCCACCTATTCTCGCGTTTTTCCACATCAAATACCAGTAAATGTTACTATCCTTAGTACTACCTTAGTACTACTGGTGCTAACTTAACACCGATATTTAAAATACATCAACCGTAAAACTCTACCATTAGACCGAAAAACATACAACCACCAACTCAATGATATCGTAATATCAGTAAGTTATTTTAACCCAAAATAAATACTGTACCCAAAACGCGCTATTCGATTCATATAAAATGGATATTTCATAATTTGCTCGGGCTATTCGCATCAAAAGCAGTAACCTTTAAACAACACGCTGAAACCAAAATCTTAATGCTCCGCCAATTTAGCCGAGTTAGTTTAAAAAACGCTTAGATCCTCATATAAATATCTTATGGAGAGAAAAAGATATTTATATCTATATGCAGCCAGAAATCAATAAATTTATTGTCAGTTTAATATGATAGGGTACTATTCATTTTTTATTATCAATACAGGATACACGCTATGGGGATATGCAACGGTAAATGGTCAGAATTAGAGCGCATGCAGATTGCCAGGTCACATGCACCAGTGGTGACCTACAAAAACAAACTTTACGTTTTTGGTGGGGGGGGGGCCGACTTTAAAAGCCTGGACAGCTGCCTTCGCTTCGACCCCGAAACTAATAGCTGGAGCGACATAGCCAGTATGCCTACCAAACGATCGGGCACCGCCGCATTTTTAATAAAAGATAAAATATATATCATCGGTGGCGGCTATAAAAAGCCAGATGGTAATTTTCAATTTTTAACGACAGTGGAAGTCTACGACCCCGAAAATGACAGCTGGGCAACCGCCCCTGATATGCTGCAGCCACATGATTACCCGGCCGCAACGACAATCGGCGACACCATTTATATTCTTGGCGGACATCACCCCGAAGCCTGTTTTGGCGGCCCTAAAACCGACCCTGGCTTTGAATTTTGCGAACGCTGGTCACCGGGAGACAGTAAATGGGAACAGATAGCCGACCTGCCAACACCCCGTTTTGCCGCAAGTGCGCTAACACGCGGAGACAAAATTTACACCAGCGGCGGAGTTGCTTTCACACCACAAGGTTTCAATAATTTTGATTTTTTTGAAACCTATTCAAGTCAGGATAATAGCTGGTATAAAGATGACACGATCACCCTGCCGTGGGAAGCCGCAGGCCAAGGTATGTGTAATGTGGACGACAACTTCTTCTTTATCGGGGGTTACAGCACAGACAACATTCATCCACGTGCATCGGTGCATTTAACCAGTGACAATCAGTGGCACCAACTACCGGATATGCCAGCACCCAGAGCAGCAATGGGCATTGCGAGCCTGAATAATACCATTTACCTCGTTGGCGGCTGGGCGGATGATGGTCGAACACCACTGAACTCTGTGCTCGCCTATCATTGGCAGCCAGAAGAATAAGAGCCACTTAAGAAACCTTGTATCATAATAACAGTTGAAGAAACTTGAGATAAACACAAATGAATAACGAACAGCTTACTCGATATAGCCGACACATTATGCTGCCTCAGTTAGACTATGAAGGACAGCTAAAATTAACAGAGTCCACCGCGCTTATCATTGGCGCGGGCGGCCTTGGCTCTCCCGTTGCGATGTACCTTGCCAGTTCAGGTATCGGCCATTTAATCATTGTTGATTTTGATCATATTGAACTGAGTAATTTACAACGGCAATTGCTGCACGGTACGTCCGACGTAGGCAGGCAAAAAATCGATTCAGCCAAAGACACACTCACGGAGTTAAATCCTGAGATCAAAATTACCACAATAAACAAACGGCTTGAAGAAGATGAACTCAGAGAGCAGGTCAAACTCGCGGACATCGTGCTGGAAACTACAGATAATTTTCAATCTCGATTTTTATTGAACAGGCTGTGCGTGCAGGAGAAAAAACCGCTGGTATCGGGTTCGGTCATACGTTTCGAAGGCCAACTCAGCGTGTTTCGCTCAGACAAAGATGACAGCCCTTGTTACCACTGCCTATATAAGGAAAGCGATGAATTAGGTGAAACCTGTTCTCAAAACGGCGTACTCGCACCCGTAGTGGGAATCATCGGTTCTATTCAAGCAACAGAAGCGATAAAAGTTTTAACCGGACTGGGAACTGATCTTAGTGGCCGCTTAGTTATGTTTGACGCACTCACCATGGAATGGCGGGAGTTAAAACTCAAAAAAGACCCTAACTGCGATGTTTGCAGCAGCTAACACGGCAAGATAAAATAAAAATAAAAAAGGGATACCAGACGGTATCCCTTTTTTATTAGTAACACCTAACGACGTACTTATTTTACATGGCAAGTTAAACACAAACTACTACCCACATTCGACCGCGGAAATTGTGCCGGGCCTGTGCTCCCTCTCTGAGGCATTATCGATCCTACACGCAAAAAACTGGGCACAATCATATTGCTGTCCGTGTTCTCAACCTTTACGCCATGTGGGTCATGACAGGAACCGCACTCAACTTCGTAACCATCGCCTGTGTCATATAAACGAATTTCATTCGGCTCAGCATGTGCGTTACCGTTTGTGTCGAAAAAGGCAATGCGCCCGGTTTTGATATCCGGCTCATTAAAATCAACACTTGCGTCAAATTTTGTTGGATAAGACACCCCAATTGGATGATCATTCGTTAAATCAGTACCAATCACAAAATTCAGAAAATTGGGCGCCTGAGATCGGTGAGATTCAGGGTTATTGGGGTCCATTTGTACACCGGCATTGTGACAGGCAATACACTCAGCCCCCCCCGACGCAAAACCAGCATGACCCTGACCACCATCGTCGCCCGGACCACCTGTGCCTAGCGCGTTTCCGCTCCACTGATCAAGAAACCCACCGGCTGCTATATCGGCTACAGTTTCCTGCGCCTGACTGTAACCCGCACGAAATTCACCGCTTAATTGAGTCGGCATATTAATAATTGAATCAATTGCGGTTACACCATCATGACAGGACAAACAGGTTAACGAGTTAGGGCCAGGCTGAGTAAAGGTCGAGCTCATGGCACTGGGCTCATTCCCGCTATCCTTATTTTGATACAAGGTGTACTCTCGCGCTGTTACGGTTCGATTCCACAAAGGTGCGGCAGCGGTAGAGTTTGCCCCGTGAGGCGTGTGACAGTAGACGCAGATCTCATAATAATCATTTCTATAAGGATCCATCATGCCAACGACGCCACTATTGTATGACATCGTTAAATTGTGGCGGGTATTTGCGATTCCACCGATTGTCCCACGGACACCAAACGTTTCGTTATTTTTTATTTCGTTTCCGGCTCTCGATGGAAACTGTAGATTTTGCCCAGGTGCTGGATCACCACCAAGCCAGCCATCCGCATAAACGGTTTCATAGCTAAAAAATAAAACAGGTAACACAAGTAACACCCCTATCTGCACGGCGCGCCGAAGCTTCCTCCGGATTAAAACACCCGACGAAAACTTTCCCCACCCCCCAGATACGATCATTTATAAAATCCCTGTTTATTCTGACATTTCGCGTAAGCAGTACGTAAGCAACTCGTGCGTATAGTGCGTACAAATCATATTCTTCATCACCATTTCATCTAACGTGAACTGGAAACGCAACACATTTTCCTGTTTTAAACATTGTTTTAGACGTCGCTTTAAAAAAAGACGATATTCATTATTAATTCTCGGACTAATTTACGAAAGGGGGCCTCCACTGTCAAACAAATACTGTTGTTTTTACTACTCTTTATCAATAAAACGTGACATCGGGCAATAGTTGACGAATATATAGTCAGTAACCGCGATTTTGTCACCTAAAACTGAAAACTGAAAACGCCTATATTCACCGATGTAAACACTATCAGCACATAACCTCTTCGGTGCAAAGAAAACTGTTTTGTCGAAGATGCCTTATATATATAATTAACAGCTAAATTCAACACAGGTCGTTCAATATAATGATTAACATTAAAAAACTGAACAAAACTTATGCCTCTGGGGCCCTGGCAGTAGACCAGTTATCGCTCCAGGTTAACGAAGGCGAAATACTTGCCCTGCTGGGGCCAAATGGTGCTGGCAAAAGCTCCACTATTCGCGTACTCACGACTTTAAGCGGCTTTGATGATGGGGAAGTCACCGTTGCCGGCTACAATATCGATTCTGAGCAGGAAAAAGTACGGCAATCCATCGGTTATGTCGCACAGGAAACCGGTGTTGACTATTTTCTAACAGGCAGAGAAAACCTGATGCTACAGGGCCACCTGTACCGCATGAAGAAAAAAGACATCGTTAGCCGAATCGACGAGCTTGCCAATTATTTTGAAATAGCCGATGTGCTGGATACTCTCGTATCCAACTATTCGGGTGGCATGAGGCGCAAACTCGATATTGCCACTGCGTTAATTCACCGACCCAAAGTTCTGTTTTTAGATGAGCCAACCCTCGGACTTGACACACCCAGCCGTCAAAGCTTGTGGCGCTATATTCGCAAACTCAACGACGAATTAAATTTAACCATCTTACTTACAACGCACTATCTTGAAGAAGCGGATAAACTGTCCAACCGGGTCGCCATTATCCACAAAGGTCAAATCAAGGTCATCGAAAACCCCGATACACTGAAAGACCAAATTCGAGGCGATGTTGTTTCTTTGCAATTTAAAGTCCCTGAAGATAAAAACCAAATTGCCAACGGCCTATCAAAAAATGACTTTGTCAAAGACCAGAAATGGGAACAGGATAAATTGCATCTATACGTTTCAAACGGCGCAACATCCATTCCGCGTTTAATCGAAAATTGCTCGGCACTCAATTACACCGTCGAAAATGTTTCCTATTCCCGCCCGACACTTGATGATGTTTTCATCCAATACACCGGCAGCAGCATAGATGCCAGCGAAGGTGACGGCGAAAACAAATGGTGGGAAAAGTGGGCCGGCAAAGGTGGTGGCGGAAAATGGGCAAAAAAATGGCAAGAAGAACAGGCCGATGATTCACCTGAGAACACTACCGACGAAAAACAATGGTCAGCTGAAGAAGCTGAACAATGGCACAAAAGTAAGGAGTGGTCTGAAGAAGAAACCACTCAATGGCAGGACAATAAACAATGGAACCAGGAAGAGTCAGCAGCCTGGCACGAAAGCCAGCAACCACAGGCAGAATCTACAGAGCCACTGCAAGCGCAGCCGATGGAGCTGAAAAAAAAGAAAGCAGAAAACACACAGAAAGAAAAACAGTCTGACACAACCGACAGCGAAACATCATGGCCGAAAAATAATGACGGGGATGAAAACAACAATCAAAGCTGGGGCAATAATAACGACAAAAAATGGCCCGACGGAAGTGACAAGTAATACAACCTCCCGCCTTTTTCCAGCAATGATTATCATATTATAAGGATTCAAAAACATGCTTACCGATACCTGGTACCTGTTTAATAAATACGTCAAGATTTCAATGAGAATGCCTTTATGGTCTTTATTCTCGCTCATCCAGCCTTTAATCTGGCTGTTTATTTTTGGCTCATTATTTGAGTATTTTGCTGAGCTGCCCGGCTTTCCTGCGGACACGTACATTGACTACTTCGTGCCCGGCGTTTTAATCATGACCGTGCTTTTTGGCTCATCATGGGCGGGAGTCAGCTTACTCAGAGAAATTAGCGCAGGCACAGTTGATAAGATGCTGGCCTCACCCGCATCAAGAAGCGCCATTGTATTAAGCCGGGTATTACACTCTGCGGTGCAGGTTGTCATTCAGGCATTGATCGTATTAGTCGCCGCATGGATGATGGGCGCAACAACCAGCTATAACCCGATTTATATCCTGCTCGCGATGTCTATTATTCTTTTGTTAGGTGTTGCTTTTGCGGCCTTATCAAACGGCCTGGCGATCATGCTTCAGCGCGAAGAACCACTGGTTATCATGGGTAACCTAATGACTATGCCGCTGATGTTTTTTTCATCCGCCATGGTGCCTGAGAAGTTTATGCCGGAGTGGATTCACGCAATTGGCATCGTTAACCCGATTGAGTATGCAGTAACAGGCATCAGAAGTATTCTTGCAGCAGAACCTGATTTTAACGGGTTTGCGATGGGGTTTGGCGTGACTTTTCTGTTTTCAGCCGCCACATTATACTGGGCAATCTCTGCGTTTAAGGCCTATCGCGACTAAAGCAATTGCTGCTGGCAATTTTCTAATAAGCAATAGCTACCAGCATAGTTGTCATGAACCCGCATAAACACGCGGTAACCCCACCACCGGGCGCTCGTCGTCCGCTTCCCTGCGGACGACGGTTTACGCTAACTATATAGCACCAAATGCTCAGTTTGGAATGTTATTCCAGAAACACATTGAATAACGACCATCAAAAATCCATAATAAAAGTCGCATCAACACTAAAACGGGTATAATTACCCAACGATGTACTTTGAAAAGAAGCAATCGCCTCTAACACCGTGTTTAAATTAGGGTCCTGATTATCACCTTGTATCAATCCCCCGCTTAAACCAACTGGCAAACTGGATATATTTTTTTGCGCCGTACCACTCACCACAAACCGAATATCTTTAAAAAACATATAAGTCACACTCGGCGTTAGCGTCAAAGCCAAATTCAAACGTTTTACGCTCTCGCCACGCGCAAACGCACCGGAGTCTATATTCGTATAACCCGTCGCAGCTCCAGAGACACGAAGATTACCAATAAATCCCGGCGCAAGTGTTTTTCGCAACGAAAGATCCACAGCGTGACTGTTATATTCAAAGTCATCCGAGCTGTAAATCAATGTTTCATTGACCTGCACCGTTTCTAAGCCCGTCAGCGTATCAATCTCAACTCTGGAACCACCACCATAAGACTCAACATCTTTTAAGTTACGATAAAGGCCAAGGACATAACCGACGTTAGCCGTCACCCCCCAACGTATCTGCTGAGACAAAGACAGAGACAATGTACCAAGAATAGACTTGAGTCGGGTGCCAGTAAATGCCGAAATTTGACGAAAACCACCATTAACATTCACAGTTGTCGCAATATCTTCACCATCAAAACCATTTGGTGACAAATTTAATATAGGGGCTGAAAATATTTTTTTTGATTTACTCAAACTGGCCAATGTCGAGCGGCTAAGTGCCGTACTGTTAACAAGGCTATCCTGGTCCTGACGGGTAAACGCAAAGTTCCAGTTATTATTCGGTGACCCATATCGAATAAAAGACTGTAAAACGGAGATAAGATAATCCGTTTGAATAAAATGATAAGCCGAATAAGTGGGGCTCCAGCCAAGCGAGAAACTCAAATCATCTCGCACCTTCATCGCATAATTAAAGTTTAACGCGAGGTTCGATCGTATCTCATCGATCGGAAAATCATCATTCAAATTTAAGTTGCTATCGTAATTGTAACTGTAACTTAACATATTAGAAAAGCCACTCAGGCGAGCCTCGACTGCTGCCAGTCGCTGCTCTGCTTCAGGCACTTGCGGAATACGACCACCAGCAAAAATAATGCTACGATATTCATTGGCCGCCAGTGAATCCAGACCTAACTGCTCATAAACTTTACCCAGCAGTATTTTGATAGCATAGTTAGTCGGTCGTAGATCCAGCACACGCTGATAAGAACGAGCCGCTTTACGTAACTTACCTTTGCTCGATTGCAAAATACCAAGAAAAGCAAATGCCTGAGAATTATTTGGCTGCTCCTGCGTCACCTCTTCAAATATTTTTTCTGACTCGGTTAAACGTTTTTCTTTCCATAAACCACGGCCCTTGGTGATTTTCCATTTCGATGCAGCAAACCGCCCGGCCTTACCCTTTTTATCTAACTGCACAACAATTTCATATTGTTCTGCCGCTTCGCTAAACAAAGTCTGTTTTTCATAAATATTACCCAGATTAACACGGGCCTGAATATTTTTCGGGCTAAATTGAATCACAGACTCAAACTCTTTTTGCGCCTCCGCATATTTTTTTTGTTTCACAAAAATCATGCCACGGGTAAAACTGGCTTTCGTATTAGCAGAAAAGTAACTTAAAGCCTGTTCATATTCCGCCAGGCCAGCTTCAATATTGCCACTTTTTAATGCTTTATCGGCCAGCAACGAGTGCAACAAATTCATGCGCTTTTTTGCTTCAACAGCGTAACGTTTACTTTTGTCACGATCAATAATGTACTGAAACTCTGTTTTCGCTTGGTCTGTTTTACCTGAATCAAAATACATAATACCGAGATTCAATCTTGTGGAATAATCTTCAGGTGTTATCTGCAGCACAGATAAAAAACCCTTCTCAGCTATTTCAGTATTACCTAACTGCAAATTCGCCATAGAGATTTGAAAATAGGCTTCTGTTCTCTTAGAGTCAATATTAGCAACAAGCTGGAAAAACTTAATTGCCTCGGCCCATTGACGCCTTTTTAATGACTGGCGGCCTTGTATTAGATAATATTGAACAGTCGCATTTTTGCTAATCTTGTCATTTGACTTCAAATCCATAATAGATTTTAACTGCTTCAGGGCTAATTCAGGCCGATTAGTTCGTTCATATATTTTAGCCAGACTCATATTAACAATCTTGTTCTTTACTCCAGATTCATACAGCGCAAGAAATATTTTTTCTGCTTCTTTTATCCGCTTCATTTGCATATAGACATTACCGACATTAAACAGGATCTGGGGATTTTTCGGGTAATCAAGCAACAAACCATTAAATATGAGTAATGCTGCATCCGCTTCACCTTTCATTGCCAATGAGCGACCCGTTGCTAACGACAGCAACATTTCCACCTCACTGATTTTTTTATCGCGAACACCCGTATCCAATACCCGTTGATACTCAGCAATTGCCTTTTCAATCTGCCCCTGCTTTGTATAGATACGCCCTAGATATAAACTGAATCGAACATTTTCAGGTGCCAGGCGCGTACTTCTCCAAATCATCTCAAGACCCTGATTCGCTTTTCGAGTCAAAAGTAATGCCTGGCCTTTTCTAAAATTTGCCTCAGGATGATCGGGTGACAACAACAAAACCTGATCCAGTTTTTCAATCGCGGCTTTTGTTTCTTGTTGCTGCAAAAGATGGATACTTTCGTTCAATAATTTTTTGAGGGTAGGTGTTTCAGCCAACACCTGGGGTGAAATGAAAACCAGGAATAGAAAAAAAAAGACACGGACAGCAAAAGGCGACGCTGTGAACCGTGTTTTTTCTATTCTGCAATTGATAAACGAAGCATTCAAACAATGTTTCCTTAGAAAGCAATATTGAATTTAGCCAACACGTGCCAGCCATTCAAGCGCAAGTCGACCCTGGTGCGAGTCACACCATCTTTATTAAGGGCGCCGACTTCTTGTAGCGGGTTAATCGGACGAATAATTAAGGGCTGTCGCTTTACACGATCACCGTCGTTGATATCATCGACCGTAGTCATTCCCTTTAACGCCCCTGATTGCAAATTAAAGGCGTACGCTCCCTCCATTGCAATCGAAAAACGTTCGGCAAAACGATACTCACCGCCGGCACCCAATTGCATCATTAATAAGCCTGTTGCCTGAGACCGAAAAACAAAAATACGTTTAAACCCCGACGGCGCACCGCTAACAAAGCTGAAAACGTTGGTTTCTTCGTAATCAATATCAAATATCTCCCGCAAACTGATATTCAGATAAGCATTAAACTTTCGATCCCGTTTGGTTAAATAATGGCGAATACCGAGATAATATTGAGTAAACGAAAGTTTACCGCGACGACCATATTCAGCAATATTGACCTTGTCACCCTGCAACGGAAAACGCACCCGAATCGGTGCGTTTTCCGAATTTGTTTCCCAGACACCAATGCCAATGAAAAAGTCATTCTGCTTACCAAAATAGCGGCGCAGTTCAAGGCCGCCCTCAATATCAACCGCTTGCCGCTGTAGATCATTTTCGAATGAAAAGGGTTCTATCGGATAAGATGACTCCCCTTCCACATCCTCTGGTAAGTCCGTGGTGATTTCCACTGATCCCGCAAACGGTGCTTTATAAACAGAATCATAAAACACATCCAGCGAAAGACGGTTAATACCCACCACAGGTGAAAATATCCAGCCTTCTTTTTTTGCCTTTTCAGCAAAAGCACCCGCACTCATCAGACACACGCAAAAAACCAGAAACGTAAGCTTCAGTTTATGCGGTTTACGCGTTAGTGCGGAGCGCTCCAAAACTCAGCCTTTAACAGTTTTCTTTGAACGATTAAACTCAGGCCGAAAATAAGACAATAACGCCGGTAAAACCCAGACCGCAACAAGACAACTCACAATCATATAGGCAGTGACAAAATATCCCAGCTTCACGTGTGGCGGAAATTCAGAGAAAAACAAAACAGAAAAACCCACAGAAACAACAAATGCATTAATCACAATCGTATAACCCGTGCTTCGCATAGTATTGTCGATGGCTAATTCATGATTGCCGGTTCTTTCTTTTTCACGAATGTATTTGTAAACAAAATGAATCGCATAATCCACCCCGACGCCGATGGCGATACCCGCTGCCAAGGCGGTAGAAACATCCAGTGGAATTTTCAACAATCCTGCCGTACCTGCAACAAACAATGTTGACAAGGTAACGGGGATAACCACATAGATACCCGCGAGAATTGAGGCAAATACCAATGCGGCAACCAACAAAATAGCCACTTTTGACAATACAATTGCATTCGTTTGGCTATCAATTAATAACTCAGCCCAAATATAGGAGTTGTTACCCGAGCCAGCCAAATTAACATCTACGTTTTGATCCTGAAAATTATCAGCAACATACTGATTAACCGAATCCATAATGTGTTTCAGATCACGAGTATGATCGGTTTTAATCATAATGGTGACAAGACCGGTTTTATAATCAAAATCGACAACTTCATCTAACTGCTGAGGCCTGCCGGAAACAGAAAATAAAAACAAATACTCCGCTATCTGCTCCCGCGTCTCAGGTACACGGTTGTAATTTTCATCACCGGAATGTAATGATTTGTTCATGGTTTTTAAATAATTAACCACGCTGAGTGAATCACCAACGTAGGGCAATGTAGCCACATACGCTTGCAAACCATCCATTTTATTCAGCAATACAGGCTCTTTAAATGCGTCATTTCGATTCGCTTCGATGACCACATTTAAAAATATTGTGCCTGAGAACCGCTCATTAATTAGTTTAGTTGCCTGAGAAATTTCCGTATCTGCACGGAAATCACTCATCCAGCTTGAATCAACAAATAATTTGGTCGAGCCAAATAACGTCACAATGATAAGCAACGACAAGACAATTGCCGATGTGCGGCTGTTTGACATAATCCAGCGTGAAGATACCTTCAAGCCATAAGCAAGGCGATTTTTTTCGGCATAGACACGCAATGATCTGCGTTTTTCCAGGTAGTTACCCACTTTAGGTTTTAGCAAAGATAAAACGGCTGGCAACAAAGTTGCGCTAACAGCCCAGGAAAATAAAATGCCGATCAGCGCAAAAACGCCAAACACTTTAAACGGAGGCATTTCTGCAAACATCAGTGCCATAAAACCAATCCCGGTTGTGACTGATGTCATCACTAGTGGCGCGCCGAGTTGCAAAGTTGATTCTTTGACAATAGTTTTTGCATCTTGCTGTGGGTTTTCCAGTACCTTGTCATAATAATTACTAATCAAATGCACGCCGTCACCGATGCCAACCGCAACCAGAATTACCGGCAGCATGGTTGAAATCGTATACAACGGTACATCCAATATCACCATCAAACCAAAAGTCCAGACGATGGAAATCGACATCACCGCAATCGGTAAAACCATTCCCCGCCAGGTGCGAAAGATTGCCAACAGAACAACTGCCATCACCAATATCAGCAGCGGCACCATCAATTTCATATCCTGCATGGCAAAAATACCAGAGGAGACTTCAATAACCGGTCTGCCGGAAAGGTAAAACACATCATTCATCGGCTTATCAGGATTAGCCGCCAAAGCCGTATCAATGTCGGATTTGATTTTGTTCTCATCAAGGCTGTCTTCAGCTTTTTGCTCAACGACGCCAGCTTTCTGCTCAACAATTTCGAATTCACTGGCAACCCAGTCAACCCCAAGGTCAGCATTTTTCGGCTCAGCTTCAACTGGCCGCCAGTTTTCATCTGCTACTGGTTCATTGTTTGCTGGCGCAACGTTATCTATGCGTTTACCATCTTTCCATTTGGTACCATCGACCCATTGGTTGCCTTCCCACGCCTCTTCATCATCACTCGCGCCATTTTCACTAACCGCGCTTTCGCTTGCGTCCTTTTTATCATCTTTCTTTTTACCCCAGTCACCGTCACCTGCCCACGGCCCCCAGTCAGGATCCTCGCCTTTTTCCTTGGATAAAAGTGCTTTTACCTGGAAATAACTCATGTAACGAAAATTAGCGCCTTCTTTAATTTTCGCCCGAATCATCGCTGCGGTGCCATCTGCGGAAACAAGATTGCCAACCAGCATATTTTTATGCAATTGAACGCGCTGCTTTAATAAATCAATTTCGGCCTGAGTCTGAGGAATGCCATCCATTACCGGCATTGCGCCCATTCGGTTTTCATCACCTTCAAACACAGTCGCCGAAGTAATAGAGGCAACATCAATATCGCTTGATGCCAACACCCCAGGCAATTTAGACATTGCTTTAGTGATACGATCAATTCGCTTCAGAGTTTCAGTATTATAAACCCCCTCTTTTTCATTCACGATGGTGACAATAAGTGTGTCTTTTACACCAAATATATCATCCACTTTTTCATCATAAATAATACCTTCGTGACCCTTGGGTAAGTAAACCCGCGCATCCGTTTCCCAACGCAAGCCATCAAGCTGCAAGGCAAAAAACACAGTTAATACTGCAATCACAGCAATCACAATTTTGGGAGAGTTAATCCCCAGCGAATAGATTTTATTTAACATTTCATTCCTTCAAGTTAAAACCGGATAACATATCCACTTATTAACCTAATTCAAATTAGCCCTAAACAACAGGCGCCCCACCATAACCCAACACACAAACAATCCTCACCCAAAAAACATCCGCACAAACCTAAATAGCGCAACCCCCGCTAAAAATTGTACTTAAACTCGATGGACACCCGATTATTCTCATTAAAATTACCTAAAAACTGAGCCCGCTGCTCTGGTGTCACCAACCCCCCCGCCGCTGCGCTATCGGCCTGACGTCCAAATGTGGTTCTACGTCCCATAAAAAAATCACCTCCGGCAATGACCTGAAAGTGATCAGTCAAATTAAATGTCATCCGTGGCTTTAAATACGTTTCTTCAAAATTAATTAAACGAATATATAACAGCGTAAACACAGCCGAATGTTTTATCAGCGGTTTTCGTATAAACAAATTAAACGTGGTATCAAATTCATCATTTAAAATGTAACTGTTATAGTTGATAATAAACCACTGCGCGATAGACGGGCTAAAATCAGCTCCCCAAAAACTAAAATCATAACCCACACCCCATCGAATATGATCCCGCTGCACATCACCGTCGTAATCGAGATAACCATTGGAGTATTTATCAACAATGGCAAAATATTTATTCTTCACATAAACAAACTCTGCCTTCAAGATATCTCCGAGAATTTCCTTCGTCAGCGTCGTACCAAACATGTGCATACGAGTATAAGTCGGGAAAATCGGTAAGCTCTGCGAGGGATCAGTACCTTGTACATCTTTCAGCGAAATCACCCTAAACGTCGTCGGATAATCATCCCAAGTGTAAAAATAACTGAACGAGACCTCAGCATCAAACATGTCACGTGTCATTTTCAAACCCACTTCAGAATATTTCGGATCAAAATTTTTCGGTTTCGTGGTTGAAGGCAGTATTTGAAAAAGCTCCCACTCTGAACCGGCCGCCGCCGGTTGGTGAAATACCAGCTCAGGTATCCAGAGAAACTCAAACTCCGTTTTTTTACTGTAATAGTTCGCTTTAAACGTCCACAAGGGGATACGGTAATCCAGTAAATCCGGGATAATCAACTCACGAAAGTCCATCGGGTTTATTTCATCCACCAACCTTATGCCTTCAATAACACCCCAAACCACATATTGACGACCAACTCGAATATCCAGGTTGTTAAAAAACAAATCCAGGTAAAGCTCTCTTAATTCCAGCCGCTTATTGTCTTTTTCTTTTTTTAACTGCTCGATAAAAACCAGCGGTTCCGTTTCATTACGCACATTTCGCGCAGCAATAGTATCGTAATTAAATAAGTCATAAACGTGGTCATAATAGCCATAAACAGAAGTATAAAATTTCACCTTTGGGGTAAAAATATATTGCCAGTTGACGTACAGTACATTACGGATTTTTGTAAATGAGCGCGGCTCATCGTAACGATAAGCGGTTTCGTTTTTTATATATCCACTAAACGTACTTTTTTTTGGCGACGCTTCCCCAAGCAACAAATCAAGGTCATCCGGCAATGCAATGTCAATGTCATCACCTGCCGCGTGTAAAGTGGGCACATAAAGCAAGTACGAAAAAACGACGCATATCCAATACGTAAACAAGCCGGACTTAGCAAAGCCCGGCTTCGTAAAAAAATAACATTTACTGTATATCGAAATCTCTATTTTCCTTAATACACTCACAAGCGCTTTACCGCAAGGACAGCAAATTAATCAGAGGACTGAAGCAGTTGTGTTTTACATTGCTGACACACAATAAGGTAACCCGCGCCTGACGGAGTAAAACCCAGCGATGCCCCGGTACCTTTTGGTAATGGCTCTTTACAACGTTCACAGCTACGATCCTGGTTAACCTCCATTTGCTTCCAACCAATAATATCGGCGTATCTGCTCTGCTCTTTCGCCTCTACCGACGACGCTATATTTGACTCCCTAGTTAATGATGCTTCATTATCTTTAAGCCCGCCGATATCTAAATTCACAGCGCCTAAATTTTCTTCAGGAAATGACTGTTCCAGCAATCGTCTCATTAACAACGAAACCGGAATATTCATTTCATCGGCTTTTTTAATCACGCGCTCTTTTAGCGCTTTGGGCACACGAGCACCTAAATATTCTTCCTTTCGCTTCATGGCAATCGCCATTGCTTTATCGCGCATACTTGAACCACGCTTCGCTACATCTTCTCGACACGTATCACTCATATTATATCGGCCTCGAACGTTTTTTATTGATTTCGTTTAACATTTTTAGCAAACCGGTAAAAAACGCTAAATAATTGTTTTCGTTAGAATGATTATAAACCATTCACCCCATTCATACAGACAAAATACAGAATGTTAAACAACTGTATAACAATTCGTTATTCGTTTCCAATGAAATTTAACAGCTACATATTTTTTTATCAATTACAATGAGATAGAGTAATTAAAATGAAAGACAATGTCGAACAAGTGTCGCCCATAGCTCAACAATATCCTGCGAAGAGCACAAAAACCGTGAAACGAATCATGAGAGAAATCGTTAGAAATCTAACGGCCAGCAGAATTTATGGTAAAAACTAGGGGGATCAACTGAATTTATTTTTTGGGACGCCGATAAAGAAATATTGGCCATCAACGAGCATGGCTTGACGTTAATTGACACAATAACGAGGAAAACCATGAGCGAGCAATATGACGTACTTGTCGCTGAAGATGACGACCAGATTTCTTATTTACTCAACTTTATGCTGACCCGTGAAGGTTACAAAGTAAAAGTCACCAATGATGGCCAGGAAGCCATGGATGCGATAGCAGAAATGAACATACCGCAACTGGTATTGCTTGATATTATGATGCCTCACTATGATGGCTACCAGCTAATTACACACATGAAAAGCATTGCTCACTGGAAAGAAGTACCTATTGTCATGCTAACCGCGAAGTCAGAAGAAAAAGACATCATCAAAGCACTTGAAAGCGGTGCAACTGACTATATCGTCAAGCCTTTTCAGCCGGGTGAACTGATCACACGCCTGACAACACTCATGAAGCGCGCCGCCTAATTTCTGTAGCACTTCCTAACGTACATACCGTTACAAGCACAGGCAACAGCGAGCGAATGCAGCACATTCAAACTGAATATACGCTATAAACCCACCCACTTTTCGCCAATATTTTTTATAATGCCGGCTAATTTTGTTATGCTCCTATCAATTGGGTAATTAGGACAAAATGATACACCCTGCTCATCCATATTTTGCTCAACTATCCAGACTACACGGCAAGACTAATCCACAAAACCAAACTGGAAAACCAACGTGCATAAAAACACTCCGGACATCTGGAACGCGAACTTCTTTAAAGAATCCCCCATTTTTCAACCCATAATTCCTGCTCACCAAGATTCAACCATTAAATCGAAAAACTGGCCGTCATTAATAGCTTATAATCATTGTTTATCCAACAGCGTAAGCAACGAAAACAACAAAAATATCAGTTTCGTTAAACAGGCTACCCAATACCCAACATTTGTAGAAGAATATGAACCTAGAATATTTTTATCCGGCGAAGTACAAACCCGACTTAACAACTGGCATGACTTTTTTCAGGTTTTAGTCTGGAAAACATTTCCGAAAACAAAATCATTATTAAATAAAATTCACTTTGATGCCGCCGTATTACGGCAAAAAACAAATGACACGCAAAGAACAAAACAAGAAAATTTTGTCACTTTATTTGACGAATGCGGCTCAATAGTCGTCGCAACAGAAAATAAAACGCTGAAAATGGTTAAAAACTTTGAGTGGAATCGTTTTTTTGTCGAAAACAAAATCCAATTTGGTAAAACAATTGACTGTATTGTTTTTGGCCACGCCATGTATGAAAAGGCCTTGTCTCCCTACATCGGCATGACCTCACATTGTTTATTATTACCCGTTAATTTAAACTTTTTCAAGCTAAGCACCGACGAAAAAAATCACCACATAGATAAGCTGATATCAGAACATATCAGAAAAATATCCGACCTGAACACGAAAAATTTGAACCCGCTACCAATACTCGGCATTCCAGGCTGGCACAAGGAACAAACAACGGATTTTTACCAAAACAAAACTTATTTTCGTCCAGGCAGAAGAAAAAAAAAGTGACTACTCAGTTTATTCCCATTACCCACGTTTAGCGCTATACGGCTAACATAAAACACACAATTTTTAATTTGATTTAAAAAAATTCTCTTAGTTACAAAAAATCAAGCAGAAACAGCAAGCGCAGGAACGGATAAAGAAAATGTACTGCCTTTATCCTTTTCTGACGAAACATGAATATCGCCGTCCAATGCATCTATCAGCTGCTTGCAAATAGCTAAACCAATGCCGGTGCCACCATATTTTCGTGTAGATGAACCATCACCCTGAATAAACGATTCAAATAAAAGATGTATATCCGCATCATCCAGCCCTATTCCAGTGTCAACAACATGAAATACAATTTTTCTGTCTTTTTCTGCGTACTCGACATCCAGCGTCACGCCGCCTTCAAGGGTAAACTTAATCGCATTGCTTAACAATTGCGCCAGAATCTTAACCAGATGAATCCGGTCAATTTCAGTTTTAATTGAGACTGTTTCTTCGAAGCATTCCATATTGCCCGCTTCAAAATTTGAAAAATCGAGTATGTCGATAATCAGATTTGACTATAACTCGTTATCGATACATATAGGCTATTACGGCTGACTGGGTGATACATTGATGACAAAAACACCAGAAGCGTACATGGGTCACATAAATAAATTACGATTTCATTACTTATGGAAGTATATGAATACCTTAAAGTTTTTCCTTGTTATGTAATACTGGAAACCGGCGCGCACCGCGGGGTATAAATATGTTGCTAGAGGAGTTAAAATACCGAACAATATTAACCTGTCGAGACTCGGGTAAGAAACGGGAATTTCAAGCAAATAGCCTAATTTAAGGAATAAAATGAAAGATTTAGCTCAGTTAGCCTTTTACACCATACTCACCGTTGCTGCGATTTTGCTACTTGTCGCAATGTCACGCATGGAAAGCCTGCCTTCCAGCGCGCTCGTCGGCACAGCAATGCTGCTGATAATCGTAATACCTGTTGTTATCGCTGTTCGAATGGGCAAAAAAGAACAGGCACGAAAAAACAAGAAGAACGCAAGTTAAACCCAGCACACTGGTACGCTGACACACTGTGCTGATACACTGAAAGTTGCGTTAAACCTAGAAAAATCAGTTGATCCACGAGCTAGAGCACAACTACTTGATTCGCTTGGCTATATGATAAAGGTTTGATTCACCAACCAGGTGAACGCAAACTTTTTCATTACGCCAATCAAACCAATTACTTGCACTCTATTCTCGCGTCCAACTGATCTTTCTAGGTTAAAACAAGAAATTAATTCTTAGATGTAGATCTAATGAGCCGAAAGGCTCGCATCCAGGTTTAGCTCATCACAAAAATCTAAAAAATCACTTTTTAGTGATGAGATATTCGCATCCCCCGGAATAGATATGCTCATTTCCATGGAAAACATGATTGTTCCTGTGTGCGGCGCGGGATAACTGCTTGTGGCCATTTCTTCAACATTGATATTCTTCGCACTTAAAAAATCTGTCACGTCATGAACAATTCCCGGATTATCCATCGCAACCACTTCAACAAGATACGGCAAACGCGGGCTACCTTTAACAGACAATCCTGTTTGTTTAAAAATAATCGTTAACCCCAGCGCTTTTTCCATGTCCAATAAACCGGTTTGAATATCCGCAATCGTCGCCTCGGTTCCATCCACCAGCATAATTAACGCAAACTCATCACCCAACACAGTCATCCGGCTATCCGCAATGTTACCCCCTACATCAAGTATTCGTTTTGAAACAGCCTTAACAATACCCGGCTTATCATCACCCAGGGCCGAAATTACAATATGTTTAGTCATTTAATTTTTTCCATCCTGTTTAACCACATCGGCTTTTAACGAAATAATAAAATCAATAATCTGCTCAATATGCGCCTGAGAAACTCGGGATTCGTGCGCTGGCATTTTCGCCCCACCGGTAATGTCATTCCAGGCACCGTTACCACCCTTTTTCACTTTCTCAATTAAATATGCCCTAGCATCCGATGAGCCCTTATATCGCTCAGAGACCAGATCCCAGGCCGGGCCTATAATTGAGTTAGTTACATTATGGCAGTTTAAACACCCATTTTGCCTTGCGATTGACAGCGCTTCAGCCGCGCCTTTATCCTGTGAAATTTTCAATGATGTGTCATCTGCCACGTCACATGCACTTAACATTACTAACAAAAAAACAACTGATAATAAACAAAACAAATTTCTCAATGCCTAACGACCCTTTATTAGAATCAATGAATCATCACAGTCTATCACACATAAAATTAGCCAAGAAATGCCTCCTCCGAATTTAAATATAACACTTCTTCAGGTGTGTTTTTTCTTTCAAGTATTTTATTGCGATGGGGAAATCGGCCAAAACGCCGAATAAGATCCTGATGATGTTTCGCAAACCTTAAATTCTCATCAAGCCCGGCAGACTCAAACAAATCAACCCCAGTTTGCTGGTCTTCCGGATTTTCACTGTGCATAAATGGCAGATATAAAAACGCACGCTGGGGCAGCGGCAATTGCTGATCAAATTCGTGACTGATGGCTTCGTTGGCTACCTCTCGTGACAACGCCTCTGTTTCAAAACTCTTTTTATCGCCGCGATACATATTTAACGGAAACTGGTCTAATAAAATAACCAACGCCAACGCGCCTTCCGGTGACGTTTTCCAGGCGGTCAATAAGCCGTCGGCACCCGCCAGATAAGTAGGTTCAAACATAACTCGTAGCTTTTCATCAAATGCATCGGTAGAGTTAAACCACAGTTTTTTTACGCTATTATCAAACCAGAAATCAACAATGTTTTTCGCTGAAACCGTCATCTTGCACTTTCGCTTTTACTTTCGCTTTTACTTTCACTGTTATTGAACACCAAACCCGTTCCACCTAAGCCGCAATAACCACCGGGATTTTTTGCCAAATATTGCTGATGATAATCTTCGGCATAATAAAAATCCGGCGCCAGCCCGATCTCAGTTGTGATTTGTCCACCACTGGCCTGAGAAATAAGCGCCTGGAAAATAACCTGGCTTTTTTCTGCCGTCACCAACTGATCTTCGTCATAAACATAAATACCGGAGCGGTATTGTGTTCCCACATCATTGCCCTGCCTCATTCCCTGCGTTGGATCATGAGATTCCCAAAAACATTTTAACAAGTCAATAAACTCAATTTTACCCGCATCATAAACCACAAGCACCACTTCATTATGGCCGGTTAAGCCACTGCAAACTTCGTCATATTTTGGATTTCTGGTATGCCCGGCGGCGTAACCCACCGCCGTGGAAAAAACGCCGTCCAATAACCAGAATTTTTTCTCCGCACCCCAAAAACACCCCAAACCGAACATCACCTTTGAGAGATTTTTCGCAAAAGGCCCGCATATTGCCCGACCAGATACATAATGTGAATTTGTCACAAACATGTTTTGTTCTCGCCCCGGCAATGCATCTTCTTTTGCGAGTAACATACAAGGATTCATATTAACATTCTCCAGCAATTTGGCTAAACCAACGAATATAACTCGACATTTAATTTCGCCAGGACAAGTGACTCAGATCGGGCACAGATACAACCTCACCCGCTTTAAATCTTTTTACAATTTAACAATATGTTCGGCCAGGCAAGGTGCGAAGCATAGCGATACTGGTTTTCAAACAACTCAACATACGCCAGACAATCGGGCACCACCAGCACACAGCCTACGGCAACGGCTTCTAAAATTGCCAGACTCTGAAATCGTGCAAAGCAGTCGAAACCACCAGGTGAGAGCCGGACAATACTTTTCGATACTGAACCTCATCCTCAGCCCTGCCCCAGTTTCTTATTATTAGCTGCAAAGCGTTTTTTGCTTCATCAAAATACCCGGCCGTTTATTTATAAAAGACCCAAAACAGGCTATTCCCACGAACACGCCAGCTAAAATATCGTGCTAACGACAACAATGTTCAGCCTGCCGACTGGTGCTCCATTAACCCATGGCACCATGCCTAGTGGCTTTTGGCGCGATATGTCGCGACATGGCGCGATATGGCGACAATAGCAAGATCTTCATAATACTGGTAAAATCAGGAAAAAATAATATATATCAATTTTCAGCACGATTTTTGCAAAATTATATCGATCTACTTGAAACCAAAACAAAACCATGAACTTTACTCGACTATCTGTTTTAACGATTTGCTTATCAATTTCGACATTTAGCTTCGCCGATGATAATTCTGCCGCGCCCGAATTATCCAAAGTTAAATTAAGCACAAATTCTGACAAGCAGCAAACAGAATCTGCCACTTCACTCAAAACACAGCTAAACCCCAAACACCTATATTTACACTCCAGCGCCGCCTTAATTGTAGATGAAACAGACGGCAGTGTGTTATACGAAAAAGAAACAGATAAAAAAATGCCCATCGCATCACTCACAAAACTCATGACTGCGATGGTCGTACTGGATAAAAAACTCGACCTGAATGAAAAAATACGCATCAAACGTGTTGACCGAGACAGAATACGAGGCTCCCGCTCCCGTTTAAGCTACGGCACCATTCTCACTCGATACGATTTGTTAAAAATTTCGTTAGCTGCATCAGAAAACCGTGCCGCAAACGCGCTGGCGCGCACCTACCCAGGCGGTAAAAAAGCATTTATAAAAGCCATGAATCTTAAAGCTCAGTCAATAGGCATGAAACACAGCGCGTTCAAAGACCCGGCCGGACTACACAGCGGCAACCTCTCCACCGCAAAAGATTTGATCAAAATGGTAATGGCGTCATCCAGATATAAACTCATTAAAGAATTCACAACCACCGGAAAAGATTACGTAACAGATAAGCGCGCAGGCTGGAAGGTTGAATTTTTTAATACCAATCGCCTCGTCAGACGAAAAAACTGGGATATTTTATTGAGTAAAACAGGCTACATCGCCGATGCCGGACACTGCCTCGTGATGGAAACCAAAATTGCCAAGCGACCGGTGATTATTGTGCTGCTTAACTCCTGGGGAAAACTCAGCAAGTTTGGTGACTCAAACCGTATTAAACGCTGGATACAAAACGGGGAAAAGCGTCTAGCCTCAATATGAAACTATTTTTTTCGAAGTGGCTTAAACAGGTATTCAAGACCATTAAGCTTAACCTCGTAAAGCATGTGTAACAAATCACCCAGTTCACCCGCTGGAAAACCATTTGCGTGAAACCACACTACATAAGGTTCGGGTAAATCAATTAACATCCAGCCCTTATATTTCCCAAAAGGCATCGGGGTATTCATCAGCTTATACATCATTTCAGGATCTGGCGTGAGTAACTCAGGCATAACATATTCCGGCAAATTTCATAACCGCAAGTCTAACTCAGGAACAAATAAAAATCTCAGAAAATTTCTGCCCCTAGGTCTTCCTTAAACACACGCGATGCAGCAGTTTTTTTTGTCATTTCATCATCAAATAAAAGCGACTCAAGGTCAAAAGGTTTCCCCACATAATAACCCTGAGCATAATCAACCCCAATTTTTTTTAACATGCCCGAAATTTTTTCACTGCCGACAAACTCACCAATAGTCTGCTTACCCATCACATGTGCAATTTCATTAATCGATTTAACCATTGCCAGGTCTACCGGGTTATTTTCAATATCACAGACAAAAATACCATCAATTTTCACAAAATCAACGGGCAGTGATTTAAGATAATGAAATGATGACAAACCACTGCCAAAATCATCCAGATAAAACTGACAGCCATATTTTTTTAACTGCGTCATAAACACGACCGCCTCGGACAAATTTTGTATAGCGGCTGTTTCTGTAATTTCAATACCGATCTCGCCGGGGCCGGGTTGATATTTAATAAATAAGTTTTCAATAAAGTTCATCATGCCATCTTCACCCAAAGAAACACCGGATAAATTAATAGAAAACTTCACATTACATCGGCCATCATTTTGTTTTTTATATTGCTGAAGAAACGAGAAAGTACGCTCAATCACCCAGCGATCAATATCACCAATTAAATTAGGGTCTTCAGGAAAAACTGTGGGTTAAATATTACTCAACTGAGTAGATTTGCGTCGCATTGAGTTTCATATCATGATGTTAGTTACCAGACCAGCATCAATAAATATGGAAACCCAATGCGAAT